>OCVV011332801.1_pt1 | contig 18278 bp, 16 predicted proteins | sample 1539721 | NCBI WGS metagenome assembly OCVV01 (sample SAMN02144230, study PRJEB22623) | gut metagenome | biome: sheep rumen | host: Ovis aries | place: New Zealand | reverse complement strand
TTATCAAATGAAAGAGTTTTGTTTGCGTCAAAAGAAGAAAGAGATTGAACTTTTTCTTTTGTTTCGCCTACTACATGATATAGGTCGATTGATTCAATTTTTGCGCCTGTTGTATATTCATCCTTTAATGTGTAATCAAAAGTGACTTGGTTTTCAGTATTTAAGACATTGTCTAAAATTACTTTTGGTTCATATTTTTCTTTTGTTGAGAAGAATGTTGAAGTGATGGACTGAGTATGTACTCCATTACCATCGTTTAAATCGTATGAGTAATTTAAAATGATAGAATATTCAGAGCCCGAATATAATCCGTCAAAGTTAAATGATAAGTTTGTTAAATCTTCAATGTTTGTGATTGAATCAAACTTACTACCGTTTCTCATTAAATCGATTGATGTAATTTTAGCATTCTTACTTGTACCTTGGTTGAATAAAACATTAAATGTTACATCTGTTTGAGTAGATTGGACATTATCAAATGATACTGTTGGTGCAGTTAATGCGACAGTATGGAAATCTTCTCCTACTACTTTTTCTGTATGTATACCAGTACCATCTTTTTTATCGTATGTATAAGTTACTTCGATATGGTAGACATTGTCATTTAATAAATTGCTAAATGATAATTTATCAAAACTTTCTACTGACTGAACAAGAGTCGCACCTTGATAAAGATCAACAGCAGTGATAGTTGCTTGAGTGTTGTCTTTATCGACAACTTCGACATCAAAGTCAACAGTTGTAGGGGTGTTTTTCTTTTCAAAATCACTGATACCTACTGTTGGAGCTTCTTTGTTTTGCATGTAATAAGCAGTTAAGAATACTGAAGTAAATAAACCGACGACTACAGTAACAGAACCTACTAACTGCTTGGTTCTTACGACCTTTCTAGGATCAATTTTTTCAATCTTATTTTTTTTCATTTTTGAACTCCATTTTTTGTGATAATTTGCATTAATTTTTATAAATAAAAATACGCACAAAAATAATGATAAAATTTAGCGAAATTAAATACAATAATTAAGACACAAAAAGATAAAAAAAGGCATGAAAAAATTTTAAAAAATCCTATTTTTAAAACCGCTTACAAAAATACTGATAGAAAAATAAAAAAATACCCACATAATGGACAAAAATACCATTATTTTGTGTGTGATTAATTAGATACAAAAGCAACAACAAATAGATAGATTAGATATAGATATAATCTATAATTGTTATCGAATAGAATAAAAAAATAACGAATGTCACGAATGCTACAAAAAATTGCACAATTAATATTTAAATATATAAAATAAACGTGTTAGAATGTTAAGGCTAAGTGTACATTTTCGTTGTATACTTGTTTTATTGGTGGAGATTTTTTTATGAAAATTGCTATTCCTTACGATAGGGAAAATGAAACAGTTTTTCAACATATGGGAAGAACTGAATTTTTTAAAGTTTATGAAGTAATCGATGATGAAATAGATTCTTGGACAGTCTTTTCTACAGAAGGAGTTGCTCACGAAGCATTAGTCGGCGGTTTATATGAAATCGGTGTTAGTGTTTTACTTTGTGGAGGACTTGGAGACGGAATGATTCAGGCTCTAAAATCAGTCGGTATCAAAGTATATCCAGGAAATACTGGTAAAGCTGATGAAGTTTTATTTGCGTATTTAGATGGAGATTTAAAAGAAAGCACAGTACCTAATTGCTCTCATGAAGATCATCATGGTGAAGAAGGTTGTTCATGTGGTGGTAACTGTCAATGTGTAGATATTAACAAAGATTAATTCAGGGGGGGACTATTTATGGCGAAAGAAAAGAAAAATAAAAGATATTTAGGTAGAGACTGGGTTGTACTCATGTTTATTAATGCCGTAATTGCTGAAATTTTTATGGCAGTTGGGGTATTTCATGGATTAAATAAATCATTTGGTTTAGCACAGACTACACATCTCTTCTTTATGAAGGTACAAGATATTTTCACAAATGGTGCGACAACAATTACTGGTTTACTTGGTTCTGTATTCTTATTTGTTATCTCACTTAGTTTCCTTGGAAAGTTATTTGTTTCTTGGGTTCTTAAAAATGGTAAAGTATTAGTTGCTTCTATTGTTAGCTTTATTGATATTGCAACAATTGCTATTGGTATTGGTACAATGTATTCATTAGTAAATGAAGATCCTGCTTTATTAAATGTAATGATGCAAATTGGTTTAATTCTTATTGTTGTATTTGCTTTATTATCATTAAACTGTGCATTAGTAGTCTTTATTATTAATATTATTGTTGAACCAATTGCAAAAGTATTAGAAGATGATGAAGACAATGAAGAAGTTAATACTCAAGTTGCTGAGACTTCTAAAAACAATACTTATATTGAAAAAACAATTGAAAGAGAAATTGTAAATAATGGCGGAATTTCTGAAGAAAAAGCTAAAGAATTAATCGCTGAAGCATTAAAATCTTATCAACCAAAAGCTATTGAAGCTAAAGAAGAAAAACATGAAGAAGTTGTTAATGATACAGTACTTGAAACATCCCTTGTTAATGAAGATGACGATGATGAAGAAATGGTCATGGTCAACGGCAAGTTAGTTATTAAGAGAGTTCCTTTTGCTACTAAGCTTGAAAGAGCAGACGAAGATACAAGAAATAAATACGAAATTATTAGAGATTATATTACTAAGAATTATGGTATCAAACATAGAATCTCAATTCCTGGTGATACATATTCTGCACATAGAGAAAAATATGTCTTTATTAGAATTGCAGGTAAGACTTTAAAAGTCTATTATGCATTAGATCCTAAGAATTATGAAAATACTCCTATTCCAGTAGAAGTAGAAACTAAAAAGAAATATGAAGATGTACCTACATCATTAAAAGTTAAATCAGATTTAGCATTAAGAAGAGCACTTGCTTTAGTTGATGACTTAATGGCATTAAAGGGTGTTGAAAAAATTGAATTGCCTGAAGATGAAAAAGAAGTACTCTTAGAAGAACCTCTTCAGGAAGAATTAGAAGAAGAAAATCTTGTTGATGAAGTTGAAGAAGATGATGACGACGAATTCGTTCTTGAAAATGGTGTAAGAGTAAGAAAACCTCGTGTCCCATTTGTTACTAAACTTGAAAACTTACCTCAAGAAATGAAAGATAAGTATAATGAATTAAAGAATTATATCTTAAGCTATGGCGTTAAAGATAGAATCTCAATTCCTGGTGAAACATTCTCATTACATAGAGAAAAATATGTTTATATTAGAATTGCAGGAAAATCATTAAGAGTTTACTTTGCATTAAATTCAGAAGATTATGAAAATACTGCTATCCCAGTAAGAAAAGAAGAAAAGAAAAAATACTTAGAAATTCCTACTTCATTAAAGGTTAAATCAGACTTATCATTAAGAAGAGCAATGACTTTAGTTGATGATGTTATGACTAAAAAAGGCATTTCAAAATAAATAACTAGTCCCATATATATGGGACTTTTCTTATGGAAAAATGTTTATTTTTTGTGATTTAAGAACAAATGTAACCGCTATCAATATAAAAGTATCGATTATTGTGAACAAATTGTTATGTTTTGTGATATATTTTATTCGGTAAGAAATCGGCATGATTTCTAAATCCACATACAAAATAATAGAGGTCTTAATATGAAAAAACTTGATTTAAGTAAGTATGGAATTACAAACGAAACTGAAATTGTCTACAATCCATCTTACGAACAACTCTTCTTAGAAGAGACAAAGCCAGAACTTGAAGGCTATGAAAAAGGTCAGGAAACTGAATTAAAAGCAGTTAACGTCATGACAGGTATCTATACAGGTAGATCACCAAAGGATAAATTCATTGTTGATGACGAAAACTCACATGATACAGTTTGGTGGACATCTAAGGAATATCCTAATGACAACCATAGAGCAACTAAAGAAGCATGGGATGCATGTAAAAAAATTGCTCAAAAAGAATTATCAGGTAAGAGATTATTCGTTGTTGATGCTTTCTGTGGCGCAAACAAAGATACACGTATGGCTGTCAGATTCATCATGGAAGTAGCATGGCAAGCACATTTCGTAAGAAATATGTTCATTAAGCCAACTGCTGAAGAAGAAGCAAACTTCGAACCTAACTTTGTTGTTTACTGTGCATCAAAAGCAAAAGTTGAAAACTTCAAAGAATTAGGCTTAAATTCAGAAACAGCTGTTTTATTCAACATCACTTCACACGAACAAATTATTTTAAATACTTGGTACGGTGGTGAAATGAAAAAAGGTATGTTCTCAATGATGAACTACTACTTACCTTTAAAAGGAATGGCTTCAATGCACTGTTCTGCAAATACTGATAAAAATGGCGAAAATACAGCTATTTTCTTCGGTTTATCAGGTACAGGTAAAACAACATTATCAACAGATCCAAAGAGACTTTTAATTGGTGATGATGAACACGGATGGGATGACAATGGTGTCTTCAACCTTGAAGGTGGTTGCTACGCTAAAGTTATTAACCTTGATAAAGAATCAGAACCAGATATTTACAACGCAATTAAGAGAAACGCATTACTTGAAAACGTTACTGTAGATGCATCAGGCAAAATTGATTTTGCAGATAAGTCAGTTACAGAAAATACTCGTGTTTCTTATCCAATTGATCACATTGAAAAGAGAGTTGCACCAATTTCACATGGTCCTGCAGCAAAAGATGTTATCTTCTTATCAGCAGATGCATTCGGTGTATTACCTCCAGTTTCAATCTTAACACCAGAACAAACTCAGTATTATTTCTTATCAGGTTTCACTGCTAAATTAGCAGGTACTGAAAGAGGTATTACAGAACCAACTCCAACATTCTCAGCATGTTTCGGTCAAGCATTCCTTGAATTACACCCAACTAAATATGCAGAAGAATTAGTCAAGAAGATGAAAGCTTCAGGCGCTAAAGCATACTTAGTCAACACAGGTTGGAATGGTACAGGAAAGAGAATTTCAATCAAAGATACACGTGGTATCATCGATGCAATTCTTGATGGTTCAATTAACAAAGCACCTACAAAGAAGATTCCTTACTTTGATTTCGAAGTACCAACAGAACTTCCAGGTGTTGATCCAAAGATCTTAGATCCAAGAGATACATATGCTTCAGCTTCAGAATGGGAAGTTAAGGCTTTAGATTTAGCTTCAAGATTCCAGAAGAACTTCGTTAAATATGAAACTAACGATGCAGGTAAAGCATTAGTTAACGCTGGACCAAAAACAAAATAAATTAAGTTTTTAGTTAAGGAAGAAGGCAAGCCTTCTTCCTTTTTTATGTCTTGTTAAAAAAATTAAAAATGATATCATAAAATTATGAAAAATAAATTTTTAATACCCATTATTATAAGTGGATTATCATTTTCTACTATTTTTGTCGCGTCTTTACCTATCTATAAGGATAACGTTAAAGAAGATGTGAGATTTACTGAATGGATGAAAGATATTTCTGATTCTACAAAATTAGAAGATATGTCCATTCCTGGCTCACATGATTCTGGAGCATTATATTCTTTAGCGGATCTTTCGGGTAGATGCCAAGATTTAAATATCGAATCTCAACTTAATATAGGAATTAGATATTTAGATATTAGATTAAAATATGAAGGAAATGAGAATTTTAAAATAATTCATGGACCAGTTGATCAAAGAATTTCTTTTGATGATGTTCTTTCTTGTTGCTCATCATTTTTAAATGCACATCCTTCTGAAACAATATTGTTATCATTAAAAGATGAACAAGAATTAGAAGATGGATCTGAGTTTAATAAAGCTTTAGAAAAGGTCTTAAGTGACTATGAAAATCAAGTTTATAAAGATAGAGAAATTCCATCAAATTTAGGCGCTTCTAGGGGTAAAATGATAATTTTGTCAAGATTTATAGATAACACTTTTGGAGTAGATTGCTTCTCTGGATGGAACATAAATGCTTCATCAACATTACCTAATGAAATTAAGATTCAAGACTATTTTAAAGTAGAAGATATCGAAAAGAAAAAAGAGTATTTTACTACTTTACTAAATGATACTTCTTCATCTTTAAAACTTAATTTCCTATCTGGATATAAATTATCTTCTTTCCCTCCTTCATATTCTTATAGTGTTTCGAAAGAATTAAATCCTTGGGTTATAGAAGAAGTTAAAGGTAAATCATCTTTAGGGGTAATTATTGCAGATTCAGTAACTACAGATTTTACTTCCGCGATTATAGGAGGTAACAAATAATGAAAATATTTAATATTATTTATAAATGGATGATTAGAATTATCTCTATAATCTTATGCTTATTATCATTAATCTTTATTTTTATTGAATTAAGAAAAGTTTTTGCAGGTGAATTCTTAGTAGATGAAAATTCTATCCGTTCTTTACTTTTTTATTTAGTAAGAGCATTTTCATTTATCTTATTACTTTCCACAAGTATTTTAAGTTTCTTATTTACTTTGAAAAAGATAAATAAATTTATTTATCCTTGGTCTATAAGTTTAAGTGTAGCGTCGTTAATTACTCCTATATATGCTTTTACATATATGGAAAAAATATTTGGAATATTAATATTGATTTTATTAGTTTTTAACTTAATATTTGTGCTTTTAATTCATTTATCAAATCGAAAACAAGAAGAGGTAGCTAAGTAGTTACTTCTTTTTTATTTTGTATAAAATGATAGAGATTTTTAAATTAATCTTAATTTTACAAAAATTGAGTGATTATATCTTAAAAATGTAAATGTAAGGGGTTTCAACGTTCATTTTTTGCCGTATAATAATATTGTTTTAGGATAAATATTTATGTCGTTACCAGTTTTAATTTCATTAAGTATTTTAATACCACTTCTCCTAGTGTTACTTGTTATTTATTTAATTGTTTGTGGAATGCTGGTAAAATTCATGTCTCATCCTAAACGCGAAGATATGGCATTCACTTATCAAGTCGATGTTGATAAAGGTTTAATTCCGTCCAAACTACCTTATCAAGTGGAAGAGATTGTCATACCTTGCCGCGATAAAACCGAAATTCATGGAGAACTCCTACTCCATGAAAATCCGGTTGGCGTAGTTATCATCGCTCATGGCTATACTTGGACAAGAAACGGAAGTATAAAATACGCGCAAATATTTGAAAAATTGGGTTATACATGCTTAATTTTTGATGAAAGAGGACATGGAGAAAACAAAACTGATTTTTGTTCTATGGGGTTTTATGAAGGCAGTGATATTAACGATATCATCACTTGGACAAAAAATAGATTTAAAGGTTTACCAATTGGACTTCATGGTGAATCTATGGGAGCTGCTTCAGTTTTAATGTCGTTAAAAGAAAAACCAGGTTTAAAATTCATTATTGAGGATTGTGGTTATTCTTCTTTATATGACTTAATTAGATATAAATTAAAACAAATGCATCTAATCCCTGGTTTATTTATTCATACTGCAGATTTAATGCTTAAGATAAAATACGGTTATCATCTAAAAGATGTAGAACCAAAAAAATGGGTCAAAGATATTGATATTCCATTATTAATTATTCACGGTGAAAAGGACGATTTTGTTCCTTCATATATGGCAAATGAGATTTATGAAGCAAATAAAAATCATTGCCAAATTGTGACTTTTGAAAATGCAGGTCACGCTTTATCTTACCAGACAAATAAAGAAAAATACGAAAAAGTATTAACTGAGTTTGTAAATAACATTGAAAGGGAGAGATTAAAATGAATAATAACAATGTTAGTACACCAGTCGTAAGAGAAGAAAAAGTAAAAACTTCTTCTGCTGCTTGGCTTGGTGGAGCAAACTGCGCAACTGGGTTATTATGCGCATTTGCTGAAGGTAGTGCCTTCCAATACCTATTTGTTAACAAATTAGGCTTAGATCCTTGGCTAAATGGTATCATTTGGATCATATTTGGTATTTGGAACGCAATTAATGACCCAATTTACGGATTCCTTGCAGATAGAACTCATTCTAAGCTAGGAAGAAGAAGACCTTGGATTAGATACGGGGCACCTATTATGGCATTATTATATGCTTTAATGTGGGTTGAATTCCCTCAGATGAAGGGTGTTCAGTGGTTCTTATTTATTCAAGAATTATTAGGCTTATTCTTATACGATATAGTCTATACTGCAATTGCTTCAGCAATTTATGTTATGCCTTATGAAATGGCAGTTACAAATAAAGCTAGAAACAAAATTTTCTTATGGAACATTGCTTTCTCAGTAATTTCATATGGTGCACCAATGGTACTTAATAGCTTCTTAGATCCTTTACTAAAAGGTAACTATCAAGTATTTGCACTTGTTATGGCAGGTATGGGGCTTTTATGTGGTGCCATTGTCTTTGTTTCAACATTCTTCTACAAAGAAAATGGATATGTTCAAGATGAAGTTCAACCTAAATTCTGGGATGGACTTAAGATGTGTTTAAAAAATAAATCATTCTTATTATTTGAAGTTATTTCTTGGACAGTTATTTTTGCTCAATCAGCTTTAATGGTAGGTTTAGCATACTTAACTGGATTCTACGCAAATGGCGATAATACAGCAAATGGATGGTTAGGAGGACTTTCTTTACCAGTTTTAATTGGCGCAATGGTCCTTGGTATGATTTTAGCTTTAGCGTTATTTATTACAAAAAGACAAAAATGGGGAACAAGAACTAACACTTTAATTGGTGTAGGTACAATGGCAGTTGGTTGCTTACTTGGTGCATTCCTTGGTAGATTCTTTGTCTTTGCAGTCTTAACATTCTTCTGCTGTGGAGCAGGACTTGCATGTGGTTTATATTTAGTCCCAATGATTAATGGTGACGTTATGGATAAAGATGAAATTGATAATGGTAATAGAAGAGAAGGTGTCTATGCAGGTATTAACTCATTAATTACTAAACCTGCTGGATCTATTGCAACAGCTTTATTCCCATTATTAATTGGAGCATTTGGATTTAATGCTCAATTAAATAATGCTGATGGAACAACAAACTTTGCAGCACAATTACCTGCATGTAAAGATTGGTTCTTCTTCTGCTGGTTATTTGTTACAGGTATCTTACTTGCTTTATCATTCTTAGCAATGTGGTTCTATCCTTTACACGGTAAAGAATGGGATGAAAAGAAAGAATCTCTTGCAAAGGCACATGCTGAAAAAGAATTTGCATACGAACAAGAAATGCTTGCAAAAATGGAAAAGGAAAAATTAGAAGATAATAAGGAAAAGTCTTCTGAATAGGAAAAAATAAACTTATGAACATTAACTCTAACGTATTTTATATGTTGGAGTTTTTGTTTTATTTTTATATAATAAAAATATGAAAAGATATTTTGTTTTTACTGATGTACATGGCCATTATGAGGCACTTATGAATGCCTTAAAATCTAAAGGCTTTAAGGCAAGTAATACTAGTCACTATATTATGTCTTTAGGTGATAATTTTGATCGTGGTAATAAATCAGTAGAAATATATGATTTTTTAAAAAAGCAAGCTCGTAAAGGTAGAGCAATTCTTCTTAAAGGTAATCATGAATTATTATTAAAAAAAGCTTTAGAGAAGAAAAGAGTTAGCGCCCTAGATGAAAGTAATGGTCTACTCATGACTATCGAAGAATATCGAGATATTAATTTGCTTGATGATGTTGATGACGCTCTTATTCATATGAATAAAGAAGGTTGGTTAAAATTCATTAATGAAATGGGTTGGTATTATCGCTTAGGTAATTATATCTTTACTCATTCTTGGGTACCTTATGATACTTTGCTAGAAATAGACTATTTTAATAATGATGAATGGCATGATGCGGTATGGGATGATGGACCGACAAGATACGGTGAAGATAATGTCTTTAAGAGAACTAAATTAACATTAGTTAATGGTCATAGATTTTCTTGGATGTACAAGATTCGTTATGAAGAAAAATATAAAAAATATCAGTTCTTAGATTTAAGTGAATTCCCTCCTGAACTCTATACTCCTTTTAGAGGTGAACACATTATTGCTCTAGATGCTTGCAGTGAATATTCAAATAGAGTAAACATTTTAATCTTTGATCAATATGATGATGGTAGAGTAGTTTTAAATAGTGAATTGTCTGATTAAAAAATGAAGAAGTTCTACAAAGCTTCTTCATTTATTTTTTTATCGTAATTATTTTGTTTCTTTTCAATTCTTATCCAGTTAATAAAAGTGTAAGTATCATTAAACAAGAAGATGATAAAACAAGTTACTACTGATAGATATGAAATATCTTTATAACTTGCAAGTGACCATAAGACGATGAGAACTATATCATTAGTTAAATATCCTAAAGCAAAGAATTTAGACCTCATATAAGTCATATAGACCGCCAAAAAGGAAGTGGCAATTGAAATAGTCGAAACAATTAAATTTGCGGTGTTAAAGGCTTTTAAAATGAAATAAAAGGCAGTAGTAACTAAAGTTGTTAAAACAAACATAACAATTATTTGTTCTTTATTCATTCGATTTATTTCAACTTCCATTTTAGATTCTTTAGAAGGATTTTTAAGCCATGATATTAAACCTAGAATTGCCATAGGCAAAGTCATACAAGCGTAAGTTATTAATTCTCCATAATAGTGTTGGAAATAAGAAGTTATTCCATAAGCTATGCAAAAGAAGATGCCAAGAATTTGTCCGAGTGGATTTCCTTTAGCATTTAAAATGATATAGCAAGCTCCAACAAGTGCCATTATAAATTCAAGATAATGAGTTCTATCGAAAATTATAAAAACAACAACTTCTAGAATGATACTAAATAGCCATAATAATTTTTCGAATGTTGAGAAATAAGTCCAAATTTTTTTCATATTGAGATTATATCAAACTAAAAGGTAGAACTAAATTGCTCTACCTAGTTTTTATTAATTATCAGCGCGGCTATAACCACATTTCATGACTTTAGAAGCTTCCATAGTTACTTTCTTTAAAGTACCCATTGTTAATTCTTTAGCTTTCTTTGCCATCTTTTCATTTGATTCTTCTAAGACCTTTAAATCTTTTGTTTCATTAAAGAGTTTATCAGTTTCGTTTAATAATTTATGACCAAAACTACTCATAGCTGCTTGGTATCTTTCAATGTGCTGGACACATGTACCAAAGTTAGCATCTGCCATAACACCAATCAATCTACTTGCCCAGAAGAATGAATTTAATGTATCGATATCTAATGTTGTTGCAGAGAAGTATTTTGGTAATTTGTTGACATTAGCGTATAACATGGCAGGAGCATTGTATGGGTTACTAGCAAAACATAGCCATTCAATAGCTTTAATTTCATCTGCAACATATGGTCTAATTTGAAGAACTTCCATAACGCCAGTTCTTGAAATACCAATTGGTCTATATTTTCCTTTTTCTGGATTATCTTTATTTGATAATGGATTATATTTAGTTCCTTGATAATAAGAAGAGAGAATGTATTTGCAATCTTCTACTGTGATTTTATGTTCTGGAACTAGTGACCAAGGGATATCATCGCTTTCTGGAGTGAAGTCAGCGTCTTCTCCATCCCACTTATATGTTGTAGGGTTAAAATATCTACCCATAAACCATGCTCTTGGTGTGTTATAAACATGGTCAGCATCTGAATGAGAACCAAAGACCCATCTTGGGTTAAATTCATCACCTTGGTTGAGGTTTAAATGGTTGTCATTAATGAATTCTCTTAAATCTTTAGAGCAAAGATAGTTTTTACCTTCACCTAAAGCATCGTTTAAATCAAATTCATCAATACCAAATTGGTTTGGCATAATGACATATTCTTCATCTTTAACTCTGCGTGCAATCCAGTGATGTCCTCCGATTGATTCAAGCCACCAAATTTCATTTTCATCAGAAAAACCAATACCATTTGGTTCATATGTGCCGTATTGTTCTAAAAGTGAACCAAGTCTTAAGACACCGTCTCTAGCCGTTTTAATGTATGGAAGAACAAGTAAAACTAAATCTTCTTCTCCAATTCCACCTGGAGTTTTATCTTTTCCTTTTGGAGGGAGAACATATGGGTCTGCACCTAATACTAATGGGTTAGAAGTAATAGTTTCAGTTGCTGTCATTGCAACGTTAGCGGAGTTGATTCCATTTGCAGGCCAAACACCATTTGAATCATCTACTGAAGGAGTAGAAGTGTATCTTAATGGATTATCAGGTAATTTAATTTCTAATTTTCCAATTTTTGATTTATATACTCTAGGCTGTTTATCTGGAGTTACTACAATTAATTTCTTTTCATCAAAGAAACCATCATCGTTTCTTGCAATTAATGTAGATCCATCGTAGGAAGCCTTTTTACCTACTAAAATAGTTGTACATGGCATATGATTACCTCCTTGCTGTAAACTATTTTTAGTTTACTACTATATAGATAAAATCTTAAAGAGAAAAATAATACTTTTTAAAAGTATTAATACCTAATTCATTGAGAGTGAATTATTTCTAGTGATATAATTTTTTCAGGTGATATTATGAAGTATTTCTTATTATTCGTATTTTTATTTTTAGTAGGTTCATTTTTTGGATGGTGCCTAGAGGTCTTCTTTAGAAGGTTTTTCAGTGCAAAAAAATGGGTAAATCCAGGCTTTATGAGAGGCCCATGGCTTCCTTTATATGGATTTGGAGTAACAGTAATGTTTACTATCATTATTGTTTTACAAAAGAATTTACCTTTAGATATTCCTTTATATAACCCAAATGGAGCTTATAATTTTAGAGGAGAGAGTTCTCCAACAGTTTATGATCTAATTCCTATTTCAATTATGGGTGCATCTATGATCTTACTTGAATTTGTCGCAGGATTAATCTTTGTTAAGGGTTTCAAAGTTAGATTATGGGATTATACCAATATGAAAGGTAATATCATGGGTATTATATGTCCTGTATTTAATGTCATTTGGGTAGCGTTAGCAATTATTTTCTATTATGGTATTAATCCTTTTGTTTATGATATTGCAAATAAAGCATATGTTTATATGTTTGGTCAATCTTTAAATTCTCCAGTCACTGAAGCAGGTAACGTCGCACATTTTGGCTTTATCTTTGCTCTTGGTTTAGTATATGGAGTAATGCTAGTAGACTTAATTAAATCTATTGATTTATTTAATAAGATTACTAAGTTTGCAAAAGAATCTGGTTTAGTAACTCGTTATGATGAAATGAGATTAAAACAAAAAGAATTAACCAAGGAAGCAAAACAAAAATTAGTTTCTGTTTTACCAGAAACTGTTAAAAAGACATTAGAAGAAAGTAAGAAAATTACCATTAATAATGAGGTAGTAGAAAAAGCAAAAGATACTATTTCTAAAATCATATTAATAGATCCTAATAAATCAACTTCATCAAATTATGATGAAAATGGTAGACCTATTTCTATCGACGAAGAGAAGAAAAAATAAAGTCCGGGGAAACCGGACTTTTCTATTGATGTAATGAGAAGAAGATATCTGATAAAGTTTCAGGTTGTTCTTTAAAGGAGTTCTTTACCCAGAAAGTGAGTAAAGAGATTAATGATTCTTTAAGAGTATAGATTTGAATTTCTGTAGATATATTATCTTTATAAATAATTTTTTGATTTACTAATGCATTGATGAGTTCGCTTGATCCTTCTTTAAATTCATCGATGAAGACATATGCAGCATCAGATTTTAAAATGCCAGAAATAAGTTCGCGTTCTTCTTGAATGTGATAGAAGATATGAGTAATTAAATGTTTATAATCAAAGACACTTGCATCAGAGAAATCGTGACCTGTTTCTTTCTTTAAATTAGGAGAGAAAACATGATGGAAAATATGATGACAAATATTTCTTAAGACATCATTTTTACATTTGAAATGTTTATAGAAAGTAGATCTTGAAACACCTGATTCATTTAAAATATCTGAAATTAAAATTTCTTCATAAGATTTTTCTGACATTAATTTGTTCATTGCATTATGAATTGCTTCTAATGACTTTTCTTCACGTTTATCCATAAAATTGACTCCTTATCGAACTTATGTTCAGTTCTAGATTAATTATAAAACTATTTTATACAATTGTCTTGTAATTTATTTAAAATAAAAGACTAGTAGAATATAATTTTAATATTGAATTGAGGGAGATATAAAAATGAAACGTTCATCATTACTCGCACAATTAATATATCGTTCAATTTTAGTTATTGTCGGTATTACAGGTGCAATTTTAGGCTTTGTAAATAAAGGAACACATTGTTTCTTATTTTACACTTATTGGTCAGGTTGGTTTGCAACTATTGTTGCGATTACTACATTAGTATCTACTATTTTACAATTAGCAAAGGGAGAAAAAGAAGGATATAACAAATTTATTCCTATCTTAAAGTTCTGCGCTAATATTATGATTATTGCAACATTTGTTGTTGCAGGCTTTGTTTTACCAGATAAAATTTGGATGAAAGAATATTGGACTTATGCAACTGGTATTTTCTATCACTTCTTACTTCCAATTATGACTGTTGTTGATTCAGTCTTATTTGACAAAAAACAATCATATCGTTTAGTTTATCCATTCATTGGATTTATTCCATCATTATTATATTGGATTATTGTTATTTGGAGATTCTTAGCATATAGAAGTGCATGTGGAGGTCATATTCCTCAAGCAGAATGGGCATATTATTATCCATATGGCTTTACTAACATTGATAACAAAGCATCTTTAGGTGGCTTAATTGGCTTACTTGCGGGTATTTTAGTAGCATTAATCTTAATTGGCTTTATTTATTGGACAGTCGATAAATTAGTTAAAGTAGATGGTAAAACTAAGTTTGAAAACAAAATTAACGAAGAAGAGATGACTGATATTATCCATCTATTAAAAAAGAATAAATAAAAATACAAACCATTTAGTTAAAGATAATTAGCTAAGTGGTTTTTATTTTATAAATAATATATTTAAGTGTAGAGTTCGAAAACTATAAAAATATAAAACAAGAGTTCGAGAAAAATGAGAGAAATAAAACTTTTGTCATTAAATGTCTTATAAATCTTTAAAATATAAGTATTTTCCTATTTATTTTGTTTGTTTTAATAGATATACTATCTATTGCAAAAGGAGATTAATTATGGAACTTGCTAATCAAACACAAATGAAAAATTTCTTTGATGAACTTGCTAAAACTTGGGATTCAAGACAAAAAGAGATATCTCCTAGAGATGAATTAATTAAATCTTTACCTATTGATAATAATGATTTAGTTCTTGATTTAGCATGTGGTACAGGCATTGTTTCTAATCTCATTTATCAAAAAACAAATAGACAAGTAATTGGTCTAGATATTTCTTCAGAAATGATTAGTCGTGCCAAAGCAAAGTATAGTGAAGATATCGCGAAATATTTTGTTGGAGATTTTTATGATTTTAAATATGAAGAAAGCTTTAACGCTATTGTAGTTTTTGATGCTTTTCCTCATTTTACTGATAAAAATAAATTTATAGCATCATGTAGAAATAATCTTAAAGATAAAGGCTATTTATGTATTCTTCATGATTTAGGTAGAGAAGAACTTGCTCATCATCACGCAGGTAGAGTAATGCAATATTCTTTAGATTTATTATCTCCATTAGAAGAATATGAATATTTCAAAGAAGAATATGATTTAATTGCAAGTTACGAAGATGAAACTAGATATTTATTAATAATGAGAAAAAAATAAGATGACAACAATTTTAGATCAAAGAAAAAATATTAGAACTAGAAAAATTATTACTTTAGCTATTTTAGCAATTTTAGTAATAGTTGTTTTCTTTTTGTCTTTATTTATCGGCAACGGAAAAGATTTTATGTCTTTAGTTAATGGCTTTTTTCATAAGGGAAGTCGAATTGATGAAATCTTAGTCTATAATATTGCTCTTCCTCGAGCATTAGCAGGATTACTTGTTGGAATTGGTCTAGCCATATCTGGCGTCATTATGCAAGTTGATTTAAATAATACAATGGCGTCTCCTTCAACATTAGGTGTTAGTAATGCTGCAGTCCTTGGTGCAAACCTTGCTATTACAATTTTGAGTGGTGGTTATTTTGATTCTAATAATGGTTCTTATTGGAATATGAATAATCCATATGTAGTTACTATATTTGCCTTTATTTTTTCAGTAATTTGCGTATTAGTAATTCTTGGAATGTCAGCATTTAAGAATTTCTCACCTAATACTGTTATTTTATCTGGTATTGCACTTGGCGCGATGTTTACTGCTATTACTACAATTTTACAATATTTTGCAACCGATACTCAGCTTGCAGGTATGGTTTATTGGTCATTTGGAGACTTAAGTAGAGCAACATATACAGATGATTACATTATTCTAACTGTAGTATTAATTTCATTTGTTTATTTTATGATTTATTCATTTCAATTTAATGCATTAAATCAAGGTGATTTTACTGCTAAATCATTAGGAGTAAATGTAAATATGTTAAGATTTGTCTCATTATTACTTGCTTCATTGTGTACAGCAGTTTGTATTTCATTTGTAGGAATTATTGGATTCCTTGGAATTCTTGCTCCACATATTGTAAGGAGAATTATTGGTAACGATTATCGTTATTTAATTCCAGGTAGTGCCTTAATGGGTGCCTTAATTTTGTTAAGTTCTGATTTATTGTCTAAAGTAATTCTAAAAGATTTATCTTTACCAGTTGGCGCAATTACTTCATTATTTGGGGCACCATTCTTCTTATATATTATCTTTAGAAGAAAGGAGAATTTAAACTAATGTTAGATGTTAAGAGTTTATCTTTCTCCTATAGTAAAGAGAAAATCACAATCAGTGATATAAATTTTGAATTAAATGCAGGTGAAGTATGTTCAATTGTCGGTCCTAATGGTGCAGGTAAATCTACTTTACTTAAGTGTTTAGATTCGTTAATTAAAATTAGAAGCGGTTCGATAATTTTAGATAATCAGGACGTTATTAAAATGAATCGTAGAGAACGTGCTAAAAATATTGCGTATGTTTCTCAAAATAGTCAAATTGCTCCATTAAGTGTATATGACACAATTATGCTTGGAAGAATGCCTTTTTCTTCATTTTATACTAATGAAGAAGATGCTAAAAGAGTAGAAAAGATTATTGAAGAGATGGAACTTACTTTTTTAGCATATAAGTCTATTACAGAATTATCTGGCGGTGAACTTCAAAAAGTTATGATTGCTAGAGCATTAGTTGGTGAACCAAAGGTTTTATTACTTGATGAACCTACTAATAATTTAGATATTCATAATCAATTAAAATTATTTAGTTTAGTAAAAAAACTCGCCAAAGAAAAAAATATTATCGTTATTATTATTGTTCATGATTTAAATATGTCTTTAGACATTTCAAATAAAATATTAGTTTTATCAGAAGGTAGAATGGAAGCGTTTGGGAATAAAGAAGTTCTAACTTCAAAATTGATTGAAGATGTATTTAAAGTGAAAAACAAAATTATTACTCAAGAGGGAAAGGATTTAATTATTTATGAAGAGTAAAAAGTTATTATTAAGCACAGCAATATTATTAAGCTTAGTATCATGTGGGGGAGGAAGTAGTGAAGTAAGTAACTCAATTTCTGAAAATACAGAAGTTAAAATTACAGATTTAGCTAATAGAGAACTTACTATTGATACTTCTAAAGTCAACAAAGTAGTCTGCGTCGGTGCAGGTGCATTAAGATTATATTCATACGTCGGTGATATGAATAAATTATCAGGTGCAGAAGATATCGATAGAACTACTGGAGAAAAAGGATCTAATCCATTTGTTACAGCATCAAGACCATATTATGATGTTAACAAAGATTTATTAAAGAATTTACCAACATGTGGACTTGGTGGACCTAAGCACCAAGGTGCAGAAGCTGATAAAATCTTAGCATGTGAACCAGATGTAGTTTTCTCATTATATACAGATCCAAAAGCTGCAAATGATTTACAAGAAAAATTAGGTGGTATTCCAGTTGTTGTTTTAAAATATGGTCAACAGTCAGTATTTGATGACAATATTAAAAAATCATTAAGAGTTTTAGGCCAAGTTTTAAATAAATCAGAAAAAGCAGAAAATCTTATTTCATACATTGATACCTCTAAAACAGAACTTCAAAATAAAACAAAAGATGTTAAAGATGAAGATAAAGAATCAGTTTATATTGGTTGTTTAGGTAACTGGGGAACGCAGTCAATTTATTCAACATCAACATCTTATCCATTATTTACAGTTTCAGGTATTAAGAATGTTTTAGAAGGTAATG
>OCVV012865396.1_pt1 | contig 18287 bp, 12 predicted proteins | sample 1539721 | NCBI WGS metagenome assembly OCVV01 (sample SAMN02144230, study PRJEB22623) | gut metagenome | biome: sheep rumen | host: Ovis aries | place: New Zealand | reverse complement strand
TTTACCAGATATACACTTGTAATTCAGCGTTTTCCCAGTATTTATGGGGATTTTCAGGAGCGGAATTATCCGTTCAGCAAACACTAATTAGATTTCCCCAAAATGCTTGCAATAAACACCTTCTATGACTGTGGGTATATATTTCAACCGAAAGGATCAGTCCTCACGATTACTTAGACTATACTTCATGGTATAATAGATCATTTGTCAAAGAGAGATAGTTCGCGACGCTGTAAAAATTGTTACCCAAAATCACAGCTGTAGATTGTCAAAGCGGATGTACGAGAAATTACAGATCAGCACTTTGTTCCAACTGATTAGAATTTCCTTCACAAGTGGTCAAATCATTCGTGATGTATGAAGAGTCACGCGGAATATACATCGAATGTTAGAGCCCGACGAACACCCCCAACATATCCTTTCTCGCAAGACACTAGCACCTTCTCATGTGTCGGGATGAGCGCATCCTTCCTATTGAAAATATATCTCTATGAGTACTCACATGAATTCCCTCATAAACACGAGCACGTAATTTCTTCCCAAGTGCCATATTGGAAAGCTTATATTATTACAAACCTAGAGCACTAATAAGTCTTTTAATCAAGCGATCATACTGAATTGATTTTGTAAAGAGATTAATTATCAGCGACAATATTAATGATGTACAAAGCAAAAATAGTGTTATTGGTATAAAATGCTTAAACGAGTAGGTCAAATCAGCTAAATAAATTCCTCGAATGAATGTATGAGTTAAAAAAATGTTCATAGAGTGTTTTCCAAGGAAACACACTAGCCGCCTAACATACTTAATAGGTTCTATGAATTCTAGGTAAAAAACAATAATTAATAGAGGGAACAGTCCATAATGAAATTCCCAAATCATTTTAATCGAAAACCTATTATACATTATATAAAATGCAACGATAACCCATAGCTCAAGTGAGAATTTGTACAGCTTAATCCAGCGAGAATCTTGTCCAATAGCAAGTATTTTTTCAAAATAGTTATATTGAGCAAAAATAAATCCTAAAATCAGAGGTGGTAGGAAGGAATATGCTGAAACTCCTCCCATGTACCAATTATCCGTATGGATAATCCGGATAAAGGCTGATTGCCAAAAGAGTATAAGCCATGAATATTTTTTAAAACGGAACAAAAGTGGAATAATAGAAATATAGATTGCAGCAGCACTCATATACCACCAAGTCGGATTTAAGGTTGGAGAAGAAAAAAGGTTCGCTAATCCCAAAAAATCGATTATAGAATAGAATATTCCGTTTATCTTTCCGTTCTGAAACATAATAGATGCTGTTCTACCATTGATTATCTGGCAAATGACCGCACTGATAACCCAAATAAGCCAGTATCTGGAAAATGTTCTGATATATCGTCTTAACACCCATTTTGTCGGTTCATCATCTGATTTTTCATAACTAAGGTATAGACCATAGCCGGTTATAAAAGCAAAAATGGAGACACAGATTTTGCACGTATAACAAAATGATACGACTGCACTTTCTGAAAAAGGGTAAAACGAAATGTCGTATGGAGCAAACAAAGAAACATCTCTGAAATTATGATGGAACATCATCAATATTATTGCAATCCCCTTTAATCCCAAAGACGATTGTTTGTCAAAGAAAGCATTTGTCTTCAAATTGTTTCGCATCGAAGAATCTCCAGACACAATAAAGAATAAATTCAAATAGAAGTATTTTATTATACGCTACGCGCGGTGTATTAGTTTACCCCTCTTTATAAGCGGGGGCTTCTATTACAGAAATATCTTTTAAAATCAGAACCAGTTATCGCTAGTAACAGTATCATTATCATTGAAGCTTACTCTATTGCGTTATTATTAATATGTAAATGTTATTCTGATTCATTAAGAAACATCCTTGCCGCAGCGATCGCGGATTCTTTTGTCGCTCCGTTTAGGAGTTCAAATAGCTTTTCTTTTTCTGACTTTTCTTTTTCTTCCGCCTCTCTGGCTTTTCTTTCCCGGAAGTCTTCTGATAGTATTTTAAGTTCACTCATATTCGTCGGGAGTTTTTTTGTAATAAGAAATTCTTCATAAGCGTCACATATTATAGATATTTCATCCGAGAAAGTAATCTGCTTTCCGTGATCAATCCACAACACCTTCGTACTCATATTGCGAATCTGTTCTATGGAATGAGAAACAAGTATCCCAGTCACGCCATTTGCCAGAATGTCTTTCATTTTTTCCTCGCTTTTCTTTCGAAAAGCACCGTCACCAACTGAAAGGACCTCATCTAGTATCAGAATATCAGGTTCGACAAGACAGGCAATCGCAAATGCCAGACGGCTTTTCATTCCAGATGACAACTGCTTGAACGGACGATCCTGAAAATTGTTCAGTTCAGCGAAATCTATTATGTCTTCATATTTTTGGTTCATGAATTCGCGGGTATAGCCTAAAAGGGCACCGCGTAGATACGCATTCTCTCGTACTGTTAGTTCCTTGTCGAAACCAGAAGACAGTTCGAGCAGAGCAGCAATTGTACCGTGAACGCTGATTGTTCCTTCCGTCGGAACCATAATCCCCGAAACCGCCTTGAGCAGCGTGGACTTTCCAGCTCCGTTCGTCCCAATAATGCCAAGCATATCGCCTTTATTTAAAGTAAATGTTATTCCTTTATCTGCCCAAAACTCCCTTACTTTATAGTTATGAGTCAAGTGACGCAAGACATATTCTTTGAGTCCTATATCTTTAAAGTCACCAGTTATATAGCGGATAGAAACATTCTCCGCTTTCATCGCTACTGACATGTTTCCCTCCTTATACATAATATAGGAATTTATGATTGTACTTCTTGTAGATTACCCCACCAATGCTTAGTGCTAAAATGCTGTAAGCAAGAAGCAGTAAATGGAAAGCCGGAGAAGGAAGGTGTCCCTCCAAAACAATCACCCTGACATATTTTATCGTGCAGTAAACAGGATTACACAGGAATACCCGCTGGATCCATGCTGGATATGCTTCTACAGAATAAAATATAGCCGATGTGTACATAAGCAATATAACAAAGACATCATAAATATACTGGATATCCCTGAAAAATACATATAATGCGGATAGAATCAATCCGATTCCCACATTAAGCATAACAAGCGTAGCAATAGGGTAGATAATCGCAAGGAAACTTAGCTTGAAGGGCACTCTATCAAGCGCAACAAACATAAAGAAAACGCACAAAGTCAGACCGAAATTAATTAGCGCAGAGACATTTTTACTGAGTAAGAACAAGTACTTCGGCACATTAATTTTTGTAAAGATATGTGCATTAGCCATCAGTGAATTCATGCCACCTTTAGTTGACTCCCTGTAATATGAGAAAACCAGATTTCCTGCGAACAGGTAAATTGTATAATGTTCCATAGTCCGACCAAAAAAATGAGTGAACACAAGTCTCATAACTAATAAAGTCAGCAGCGGGTTTAAAACACTCCACGCCATTCCAAGAGCTGTTCCTTTGTATTTTTGTTTGAAGTCACGCTTTACCAGTTCCTCAAATAGGAATTGATTTTTCTTCATCTTTTTGTACAAACGTTTCAAAAGCCACGCCTCCCAAGCATATTTTTCAATATTAGCAGATCACTTGACAAAACAATTTTCAAACTCTTTTAGGCACATTTGGTTATAATTGAAAAAATCAATTCCAAGTGTTCCTATTTGCCCATCTAGGAACATCTTCATACCTCGGACAAGGCCTTCTTCGGAATCCTCCACTAAGACACCGCCAAATTTTTCCATGAACTCATGAGCGCCGGGTGTATCTACAGAAACTGAAGGCACACCCATACATTCTGCCTCAAATAAAACCATCGGCATCCCTTCGTATTCAGATGAAAGCAGAAATAGGTCCGCATGTTTTAGAATAGGCATTGGATTGGAAATAGCATAAATTACCATAATGTCACGTGATTTACCTGCACTTAACGCATCACATATGGTTTCCTTATATATATCACCAAGGCCTCCAATAATTATGAGTCCAATATTATCAGCATCGAGCTTGTCAAAAGCATTTATTAACATCTTATGCCTTTTCTCGCGTGAGAAACGACCTATCGTAATAAAGATTTTTTGATGGGATGATAAGAAATTCTCAATTGATGAATTTCCAGCATTCGTGACAATTGTACCATTTTGAAGTTTAATTGGCTGCTCGCCTCTTCTGCGTATTTTTTCCGCGTTCTGGCAATTATGAACGACTTGGATGTTATCAACACGGCCGCTGATTTTCGCTACACTTTTCTTTAATCCCTCTGCGACAACTGCAACCATATCATAACAACGATAGGCATCCCGTAGACTTAATAAATTTTGGTTTTTCTTTAGCTCGATTTCCCGTAACATATCGTTATGGACATAGATTATACGCATCCCTTTAGCATTCTGAAAAAGGCCGGTTATATAAGTTCCATATCCATCAAAGTTGATATATGAATCAAAGGTCATTCCCTGAAAAGTCCTCAGAGCTTCTCTTTTATAAAAGGAATTAATAATGCTCCGTAAAAGTTTCCAGTTGGTTCCATATTTGTAATAAAACAGGAAGGCCAGCATTTCTGGGAAAGTACAACAGTAAGAGCCGCTGATTTCTATGATGCCATCATTTGCTGGCAGATTTTCCAACAGATCTTCATGCCCCTCAAGCATTTTTCTTGTATATGACACGTAATACAATCTGTCGTCATCTACTAATTCCATAAGGTTTTGTGCACTCGTAGTGATGCCATTGAGCGAAAGGGCACCAGAAAATAAAAGTACCTTTTCATGGGTAGTATCGAACAATGACTTTTCTTCACAACAACTCACTTGCCCGAAAACATGGCGAATAATTCTTTCTGATACGTCTGGCCCTTCATTTGGACAGTATGTTGACAGGAATAGCTCATCTTTATAGTTCTTGGGGGCTCGAAGCTCTCTGATCAGTTCCTGTACAGTAGTGACAACTGGAAAAGGGAATGGGACTGGTTGCTCATATAGTCCCCGTTCCTCCGAGTAAGCTCTTTCATCAAAGACAAAGCGAATGATTTTTTTTCGCGTGACTGAAAAATCATACAGCACACTTGAAAAATCCGTTACAAGACAGTCAACTATATTTAAAAACTCATACGTCTCAATATCATTCGGGAAGAGGCGTATATGTTTATACCTATCTGCCTGGATTCGGTTTTGGTCATAATAATGAAGCTTTACGAATAAAACCTCATCATGCGATAAACAGTTATCAAGTTCACGAAGATTTATAAGAAGTTTCTCAAAGAAGCTTTTCGCATCCTCCGCTGCATCCCTGAATGTTGGCATATAAGTAATTATCCGCTTGCCTGTTAGACCGTACCTTTCCGTAGTTTCTTTTCGCATCCTTTCATCGAAAAAGACTGAATTGCGAGGATAGCCATCCCGGAGAATTATTCCTTTGTATAAATTCTTCATACAATAGGCGCTGGTCATCTTATCTTGGCAATAATCGCTTGGAGCCAGAAAATAATCAGTGCAAAAAAGGTTCCGTTGGATATTGTCCATACATGTCCTGTGTTTCGAATTAACGGAAGGGCTGTCATCGCCCATCATTTTCAATGGTGTGCCATGCCAAGTGTTAAGATATATCTGGCCTTCTCGTTTAATATACCGAATTGGAAATGTCGAATCGTTGAGAAGATATTTTGCTCGCTCAAGAATTCTTAGATACTGGATCGAATCATACTTGACAAGAATGACATCCGAAAGACCGTAACTGTCCAATAAATTGTGAATCCGACGAAAATGCTGTTTTTCCAAGCCTACGACATATTTAAATTCATTCCCATATTGTTTGTGTAGTTCGATTAGCAGGCGTAACATGTTGCCCGCGAGATCTTTTCCATTCCGGGATGTGAACACGACTAGATTTGACTGGAGCGGTTTTCGGTATGCGTCGTAAACAAAACTGCATTTAATCGAACGCAGGATATCCTTAATCATTCAATCTGCGCCTCCTTTATACTATCAGGTTTAATCATTTTCAGTTATGGGTTCTAAACCTGACATATGAGACGATTGTCTCTTACTTTCGGGTGGGAGTTCCATATAATCCCCATACATGTGCTTGAGATACAGGTCTATCAGTTCAGGAGCATTTACGTTCATGTCACAAAACTTAATGGTGGTTCCTTTTCCAAAATACTCTTTGGGAACAAATTCATGAAAATAATAGGCGCCCATGCAAGTGCCGATTTCCCTACAGTCTTCTATCTGGTTTGATGAAAGAATCTTATCTACCATGTCTTTCACTTTTGTAGAATCGATCCACCTATCTAGCCTACATACTTTACCTATCTTAATTAAGACACGCTGTGCTAATGGCCGATTTATATCACGAAGTCGGTCTATATAACAGAATGCTAAGAGTAATCTGCACATATCCATACGAAGTTTAAAAATGGATGCCCGGAGTTTTCCGTTCGGTTTTCCATCAATTGGCAACACGTCTATCCATGGATGGGAATATCCGCTTACAGCACGAGGGTCATGTATCTTGTATTTTTTACTTATAACCTTAGCAGGGTAAAAATAAAGTTCGTGGTCGACCTTGTAATAAAGCATGCCAACATTATTGTCTTCCAGACTTGTCATAATCTTAATAAGTCTGTTGTAGTCATCTCTGGGAACTGCTACATCGATATCATCATCCCATGGGATAAAACCACCATGCCGAATTGCTCCGAGCAGGGTTCCTCCAATGACATAGTATGTGATATGGTTTTCTCTGCATATTTCTATAAATCTTTTCAGAAGTTCAAGTTCAATAGAATGCAGCTCTTCTAGTTGCTCATTAGCCACAAGGTAGCCCTCCATCAATTCATCGATACGATTCCAGAGAAGACAGGAATTCTTCAATAGCCTGTCGGTTCTGAATTACTAGATCTAAATCAGCAGATTTTGTATCTTCACCTCGCAGAAGAGCTGTCACCATGAGATCTGTCGTTGTATAGTCTCCCAGATGAAAAGCTGTATCGAATATACAACCTGAATATCGTCTTTTAACTTCTTCATGGTAGAACTCAGCGTCATAAATACTTCCGCCAGGCATATCTGCTACATTTTGTTTTATGCTATCCTGCAATGTGACATTAACACATCGATTCTGAACAATAACTCGAATACGATGATCAAATTTTTCATAGATTTTTTTTTCATCTAAATCTAACGGGGCAGGAGTTGCAAAGGTAAGATCATAGTTCTCAAAGTCAATCTTATTTTGGATAGACATCAGCATATAGATAAGAGGTTCATTATCAAGTTGACCTGTTTGGATAAGAATTTTCTTACGATGGTCATGTACGCTTGAAACAGAATAACCTTCATGCTTACCTTTTATAATAATGTCTGTGATGTGCCTTGCTATGTCGCCAACGGGGTACTCACAACACCATTTTTTTCCTTCTGCTAGTTTCTCGCGGTATAGGATATAAATATTATCTATATCTTTAATCCATGTAATAACATCTTCGAGATTTTCACTTGCAGGCCCCGGAAGATCTTCTATTTTGAAATACAGGCCTCGGTAATCAGTATACCGGGTAATATCAGGAATATAGAAAAGAATGGGTCTTTCGAAATACAGGTAGTCAAAATAAATACTTGAATAATCGACCAGCAGTATATCTGCAACAGGCAGCACCTCATTGGCATCAATCGTGGCAGGTATAATATATGAAGGATATACCGTGCCTTTTAGTTCTTGATATACGTACTGATGTACTTTGACCAATACCTGATACTCAGGAAGAGCTGCTTCTATTTTTTTCTTAACATTTTCATATTCCTGTAGAAGTATTTTGACTCGACCTTTATAGCTTTCTCTCCATGTCGGAGCAAAAAGGATGATTTTTTTGTTTTTCTCAACAGAGACTCCCAATTGCCGGAATTGTTCCTGATATTCAGATGATGACTTCCTAATTAGTGTATCAAGCCTAGGATACCCTTCTTCTATTATTTTTCCGTTATATAATCCCTGAAGAGAATATGTTCTTGTATATATTTCTGACAGGAATGGATTAGCTGAAATCAAATAATCTGTCAACAAAAAACTCCTGATGGCATTTCCACTCTCCAATACACCTCCAGGTACATCTGGCCCTATCTTTTTAAGGGGAATGCCATGCCAGGTATTAATACATATTTGTCCTTCTTTTTTTATGTATAAGTTAGGGAATGCAGTGTTGGTAAATAGAAATTTAGCTTCGCTAAGGGCAGTCAGATAATCTCTCTGCATATATTCCACAAAGCGAACATTTCGGAAATTAGCGAACTTTTTAATCGATTCTGCATAGTCAGAAAGTTTATCTATAACCCAGACATGCTCATAATCGACATAGGCAGGATCATTCAACATGAAAAGGAACAATGCATAAAGATTGCACATCATCCCACGTCCCCAGAAGGCCTCATAAAGAATCATGTTTTCTTTAACAGGCCTATTTCTATAATCATCGATATACCTTGAGTTCCTCCGCACATACCCATATTTTGTGAACTCTTTCCCTGATTTCTGCCATGCCCATAGATTACTAAAAACTATTTTTTCAGAATGCTTCAGGTCTTTGATAAAGTACCCTTTATATACCCTATGTGTAAAATTTATAATATCTGCAAGGGCAAATGACCAGTCATATGGATAAGGCACCAGCTTTACAATCAATTTATCTGCACGTCCTAATATGTCAGGACTTGCTCCTGCTTTGATATATGGTGTCAGGAATCTTGAAATCTCACGCAGCTGCTGGCGTGCTAATAGTTTCTCCTGCTTCGGCGAATGTTTGTAAGATGTCCAGACCTTTACTGCCATCCTTATGCATCGATCAGCTAGCATCTTCTCGAATTGAGGCCAATTATCTATCATTCCGTCATAACGTACTTTTGCAGCATCGTAGCGGTTTAATGTGTTGCGAATAGATACATCCTGCATAATGCTTCCAGATCGTTGCACATAATAATATTTCGCATCCGGCAGACATATAATGCTATTTGCTTTTTCGAACAACCGAAAGGTAACAGCAAAATCCTCGAAAGTTTTTCCTTCAGGGAAAGTGATACCTTCAAATAAAGAACGCTTCCACAGCTTATCACAAACGTAGTTTTCAATATCCCGCCGGTTTGGATCAAGAAGTGCGCGAAGAGCCATTTCTGGTGTAAGTGCCTGTATTTCCTCTGGACCAAAATAGTATTTGTTTTTCTGATAAACATCATAACGACCACAAACTGCAATATCCGCATGGTATGTAAGGACTCCTCGTAAAAGATATTCAATCATGTCATCTTCAACCCAGTCATCAGAGTCGATCCACGCTAGCCATTCACCACGGGAAGCCTTTAAACCTACATTTCGGACCGATGCAAGTCCGCCATTTTCTTTATGGATGACCTCAACTCTCGGATCCATTTCTTTATATGTATCACATATCAATCCGCACTTATCCGGTGAGCCATCATCTATTAGTAAAATCTGGAGTTCGGTGTATGTTTGCCGCAGGATACTGTCAATGCATTTTTTAAGATATTTTTCTGTCTTATAAACCGGAACAATTACTGTAACTAAGCCTTCTAGCTTTATAGGGCTTCTTTGATTAATATTATTATCTGCCATAGATTTTGACTTCACCTCTCATGCTTCGCGTTTATCTTGCGCACAATAAAGTTTATACCCTTCGTAATCCAATTCTCCTTCTCCAGGAATATATATGGTATATCTGTATACTTGATATGGTTCGTGTCCATCCACACATCAAGCAGACGCTCTGAAACGAACCCGAAAACTCTTTTATCGTTTTGGCTGTATTCACTTATGTCCAAACGCTTCTCCAGCTCGAAAAGAATGTCAAACAGCCATGTACAGTAGGCGTCCACAAGTTCTTTCTTCATGATAAACATATTGAAACGATGCCCTGTAGTCTTCTTCATGGAGGAATCATATGCAGCTAAATAGTCCGGATATTTTTCCTCTATGATCCGTCTGGTTTCTTCAAGGTCTATGGCGTGATGGGCGTGTACGTACTGCTGATAATTCGTCTCGATCCAGTAGTTTCTAGGTGTAGGGACTAACACATCGACCGTACTTAGAATATTTCTGACCTGATCAAGAGTTAACACATCGCGCCTGTCACCCGATCCCTTCATCATCGTAAAGTGTCTGCGATAATGCGCAAGTCCAAGATATTCACAATCAAGATTTTTCCATGCCCAGTAGAGACCTGTCAATTCGCAATAGTTTGCATTTTTTGCACTTATGTTCTCTCCTGTGTTGTCCGGAGTAAAACCAAGGCTTTCTTTTCCCTCAGCCCCGACATGAACAGGAACATATAATTGATCAGTAGGCATCCAGTAGGGTTTGTGTGTGGCTACAATAATCTTTACATCCGAATTGTTATCTCCGCCAAATTTCTCGTCGTTGATCATCGCCCACGGCACTGTCATGAAAAGTATGCGGAGGTCCAACAGCGGACTCCAGTTATCAATGTACCAAAGGTCAAGTTCTATACGCTTCTTAATGCTGGTATCTCCGCGGTATCCGTTGACCTGAGCCCATCCTGTTATTCCTGGTTTGACCTGGTGTTTAACCATGTAGAGGGGGATTTCTTCTTTGAACTTTTCTACAAAGTAGGGAAGTTCCGGTCTGGGTCCTACCAGGCTCATCTCCCCCTTCAGGACATTTACGAGCTGCGGCAGCTCATCTAAACTGGTCTTGCGAATGAAGGCTCCGAATTTCGTCCTTCTGTCATCATTCTTTTTACTCCATGCTGTATCCGAATCAGAATTGACCCTCATTGACCTGAATTTCAGCATATAAAAGCTCTTCCGGTTCAATCCTACGCGCTCCTGGTGGAATAAAATCGGACCGGGGCTGGATAGTTTTACTCCGATTGCTAAAATCAGGAAAAGCGGCGATAGAATAATAAGGCCCAGTAGGCTGGCAAGGAAGTCAAAGCACCGTTTTAATGCTGCCCAACCAAGCTGTTCCAAGCGGTTTGCACGCATGTTTATGAGCTTGGTTCGTCCAACATTTTCAAAAACGGGATGCGCCGGTATCATATCATTATAAAACGGGATAACGAAGTATTTAACGCCGTTTTTTTCACAGGCAGATATGCACCTTGCCATATTGCCGTATTCTTCCGGTTCAAGCGCAAGGACGACCTCATCGATTTTTCCGTCTGATAATCGTGTACCTAAGTCACTGTCCGGGTTCAATATATCATCAATTTTAATACCGAGTTCAGGTTCATTTCCAATATCTTCCTGATATTGTTTCGCTAACCTGCCGCTTCCTATAAGAAGCTCATGTTTAATGTTATAACCGCTGCTTCGGATCTGATTCAGCACAGCCCTTGTCAGGAGCTGTTTCGCGCTTAATAAGAATAAAGTCGTGACATAAAAAAGAGCAATGATTCCACGAGAGATATCTTCTATCTTAAGTACGAAGATCAGTGCAGTTACAATGAATATAGAGATCGTAGTTGATAAAAAGAGAGTTTTTAACTTCCAAAATATTTTTTTTACTCGTGTGGAACTGTAGAAGCCAAGGATAGAGAGCATTATGAGAAGACCGGCAGCATAGCAAAGAGATGCCAGGATCATCGGCCTGCTCAGTCCCTTGTTCTTCATGGATCCATGAAGAACATAAAGGCGGAACCATGCTGAAAACAGGTAAGAAAAGAAGACCAGGAGAAAATCGATGAACGCATTAATCCTATTTATATATGCTTGATTTCGCTTAATCATATTGTGCTTCCTCCCCTCCTTATCTCATCTATGTTATTTGACGCCTTATCACTTTGGAAATTTCTTTCCTAACACGGATAATCCACCAATAATTTCCTTTATCAGGTACGCAACCAGCAAGCTCCCAATAATCCCGCAGAAGAAGCCAACCAGTCTGGTATTCGGGCTGTATCTTACCCACGCACCCCCGAGGAAATCATTAACAGGAAAATCATTATACTTTTGACTTCCATTCAGTATCTGCCTGTATACGTACAGATTCGGGATATTTACGAAGATTAAATGCGCACACATTACTGTAAACGTATTGTCCGCAAGGAAGCTAATGCCTTTTACTTCTCCAATTCTGACAGCGGCGAAGTGCATCACCTCATACCAGAAAAGAATTCCTGTAGCCGATGTGATCAGGGGGAGCCACCAGGAATTAAATTTTGCCATGTACGTTGTTGAATAGAAGTTTATCTTGTCACCGAAGATGCAGATCAGCACTACGTTAACTGCCACACAGATGCCAATAACCACAATTACAGGCATCTTCTCCAACTTCTTTTCCCAGTGTTCCTTAAACATCCATCCCATGTGGAAGAATTGCAAGTACCAGATTGCTCTCAATAAAGCCAATCGGAAGTACGTTGTCTGGTATCCTGCCATGCATAATTGTAAAGAAACAAACCTGACGATTACACTCACAGCTAACATAGGCACGACATTACCGGATTCTCCAGCATCAGAACCTTGTGGAGAAAGATATATATAATTGCTTCCCAGAAAAGCATAAAGCCAAACCATACTGCACCGATGATTGACGAAGCATGGCCTACCTTCAACAGATATTGCACTGTATCTGATATATTACTAACCGGGCTGTACCAATATACAATCCCGGCTCTTTCTAAAAGGAATGAAAGCAGTTGCCCCACGTAATACAAAATAATATAAGGGAGCAACAGCTCTCTACACTGCCCTTTATATTATTCCAAATTCCTTTATCACGAAAGAAATATCCAGAGATGAAAACAAATAAAGGCATGTAAAAAGAGTTGTACGGAAATAAGGAAGACAGTATCCCTATTCTTGTACTCATGTGGTCATCAATCACCATCAGGATTGCAATTGCCTTCAGATATTGAAAAGTTTGGTTTTTTTGCTTCATTTTGGTCTCCATCAGTCGTTATGCTCTGACATGGATGATTCGTCTTCATCGGCCTTTTGTGTCTCTGTATTCTCTTCTATAGCACCTTCTTTTATTGTATCTTCATCAGTTGATACTATATTTGTAAATTGTACTTCTGTAGTCTCTGATTTTGCAATTTCATTGACATTTGCCGCAGCGTTTGCAAGTGTTACAGGTTCTATTTTCTCCCAAAAAGGAACTGTCTCAGTTCCAACCTTATTCGCAACTTTCGCAAGGGGATACAGTAAGATAAAATTATACCACACCTCAAGGCCAGGTCGCTCCATCATTGCGAAACCGAGCAAGATTATTTCTAAAAGGATGATCGCGTAATCACGTTTTTTGATTGCCTTCCACAGTGCGATACATAGCCAGAGCAATGTATATGCCAGCCACAACATACCACGCATTATAATATAAGCAGCAAAAGAACTGTCAAGAATTCCAACTTTTATAAATTCTCCCTGTACATTGACGTATGTATATTGATTCGATCTGTAGGGATTCCCTACTATAGGCAGGCCATATGTCCTGAAGTATAATCCTCCCTGAATGAATCTCCATGCAAGATTTCTAAGTTTCCCATGATAGTACTTATACCACCAATCAACAGCCATGCTGTTGATCATCATGAAAGCAAATGCAAGAAACGGCGAACTAACAAATAACCATCTTAACGGCTTTATCGGCTTAAGTGTCCCGTCACTTGCTTTCTTGTCTGCTATCTTTTCAATATAATCCACCAATACCGCCAAAAAAGGAAATACAAGGGTTATTCCGGCTATCGTACGACAGATTATGTAGAAGTACATAAAAGCACTGACGCCCCAGAATAAAATGAATGTTATTATGTGTTTAGATTGCAGATAAAGGTACCAGAAGATTATCAACCCTAAGAATACCAGATATCCCCATGTATTAGGATAATTAATTCCAAGCGAATGTCCCGGCAAATCAGTTGCGGGCTTGCCTAAATCAGCTGTATATCCAAGCGGTACGCCAATGCCGACGATAATCAACACTACAATTGCAACGCATAAAATACAGCGGATAATTTTTCGATAATCCTTACCGCAAGCCATAACACAAAAGAATATATCCATGACCACTCCATATGCATTAGTGGACATTTTTTTACTGAAATAATAGGTCGCAGAAAGAATGATTCCTGCGACTAAAATCAGGGCAATTGTATTATTCCAGAGATTTTTCCATTTTACTATCACAAAAAAAAGATATAGCGCAGCGCCCCACATCACTACGCCGAGTAATGTAAATTTTACGGTTTCTTCAACACGTGCTCCACTTGAAGTCCAAGCAGTCTTGATCAAAAAATAAATCACCACATAAAGAGTCAGCAAGACCTGATAAGCAAGCTCATTAGTCTCCGCAGCAGCATTCAAGAATAATTTTCCTTCTGCCTTTACTCTTGATAAAACATTCATATTTTCCATGTGGTGTATTCCTTTCACTCCGGTTCAAAGTGTCAAATAAAATTATTCTGCAAAAAACCTCCCCGAGCATTACACCCGAGGAGGTCATTTGCACGGTTACCTCTCAAAGCGGAAACTAGCCCAGCTTCTATGAAGGCTTTCCGAAATATACGCTATTAGTTTGCGCTCATTCTGCGGCGAGTAACAAGAACGATGCCTGCGCCGATAACAAGGACTGCACCAATGATGTAGAAGATTGTTGTGCCCATGCCGCCAGTGCTCGGAAGCTCAACGCCCTTAGTATTGACGATTTCTCTATCGGAGGAAGCCGGATCTCTCTTGACCTTGCTCTCAGTAATGTTAGACAGAGAATGTTCAATGCTGTAAGTAGTCTTAGAACCACCAACAGTTACTGAATAAGACTTAAGCTGGTTGGTGTCATACTTGACCTCAACGCCATCAACTACTTCTTTGACCGTAACAGTCTCATACTCAGCAGTAATAACAACTTTGATCACCTTCTGATCCTTGATGTATCCGTTCGGAGCTTTAAGCTCTTTCAGATAGTATGTGCCTTCGTCAAGACCCTTGATTGTAAGACGGCCAGATTCATCACTGGTGACTGTTCCTGTTGTAAATACATCGTTTTTATAATAGTTTGTATTCTCTGCTTTTGCATCATCCTCAGTTCTGTAGAGACCGAACTCTGCACCTACAAGTGCCGGATGCGTTCCGCCATGCCAATATGTCTTAGACTCTTCGATCGGATTGCCGTCCTTGTCAAGACCAATCTTGATAGCTTCTGTTGAAGATTCCTCAGTTCCGTCGCCTAACAGGTTAGCGTCGATAGAGAATGTGTAGTGGTTTGTGCGGTCGCGGAGCTTGCCCTCACCTGTTGTATCAGACGGATTTGTTGAGAAGGAAAGAGTAACAGTGTTCTTGTCCTCATTGATGACCTTCTTAGCTTCGTCGGTTACTTTAGCTGTATAAGTGATGGTGATTTTCTGTCCAGCTTTAGCTACAGAATCAAGATATTCTTTAGTGAACTTGATGGTATATCCGTCGGCGCCTACTGTGCCTTTTTCTTTAACTTCATAATCCTTGTCTGCACCAGCTTTCAATACCGTACCATTTTCGTCGCCTGCATGAACAACCGGAGCGCCTGTAAGTTCAAGACCTTCCAATACATCCTTAAGTTCAAATACAGGATCTGTGTAGTTAGAACCAAACTTCGGGATTGTTGTAGTAACCGTGAAGTCGATCTCCTCGCCAACGTCTACGCTATCGGGATCTGGGTCGTTAAGCGGTTTTGCAGTTGTTGTATCACGTCCGGTTGCTGTCTTTGTCAGCGGGATTTCGGACTTCTTTGCTACTGCCTTATCCTCATAACTTACTGCACTGTCTACAACCCATGAGCTTCCGGAAACAGCTGTCTCATTGCCACCCTTGAAGTTCGCTGCTACAAAAATCGGATTGTACATTGTGCCAGGAGTCTTAGAGGTAACAATTACCATATAGAGACCCGGATCAACACCTTCAGCGGTCCATGTACCGTTGTTGTTTGCTCCACCAGAAGCTGGAGACGCAAGTTTCTCAGCAAGCGCACCGGCATCTTCGAAAGAAATGGTATTCTGACCATCGGTTGTTCCGATAATATCAACGACCTTAAGACCATTAACTGTCTTTGTTGTTGCAGATGCATTATCAACGGTAACGCCATCAGCCCATACCCAGCCAACGGGATTGCCATCAACTTTTTCTGAGTGGTCCGGATCCCACTTTAAAATCTGATAATACTCAACCGTATCACCAGCGCCAAGACCGGATACTGTCAATTTGCTGTTGTGAGTAAGATCACCGGGATCAGCAAAAGCCACGGTGCTCATTGTGCCCACGATCATTACCATAGCAATGATCATAGCCATGATTTTCTTGAAATTCTTCATGAACTTTTCCTTTCTCCATTTCCCTCATATCTTTTGTTCATAGGAAATGCTTTTTTGTTATTGGTCTACGAGTTGCATATATTGTGTTGCTTAAAAATCCCATATCTCATTCGGAGATCTTGGATTTTGGGATGCGGATTTTAACCACACTCTCTCTCGAGTTCCTGATTGCCGTATCCTGCGTTTATAGGACATGGCAGTCCGCCTGCTCTCTTTTACAGCAAACCTCTTAGTTTTCCTTATTTCATGGGGCTTTCCCCTTATTCGCGGCGTCTCAAGTTTTGTAAACATAGGAGCCATCCACCCCCTTTTCAGCAGTAAAGCTCAGATTTATTCAATCGCGGCAAATCTATGTCTGCCCTATTATTCCATACTATAAATCTAACACTATAATACTACCAATAATATGCAAGTGCAGTCAACATGCTTTTTATAAAGAATCTCAAAGATTTAGACTTCCCGCTTAAGAGCTTCCATAGCAGCCTTCTTTCTTCGCCTCCTGCCGGTCACGATCAGCATTTCGATGATCAGAACGATCAGCATCGGGACTGCAATAAACGGTGCTATGTAGACCGACTCAATCAGGATAGCATCGGCGATGACGTTGGCCTCGCCGGATGCATTTGCAATTCGATGACCTCTGACCAAAAGTCTGTGGGTGTTGACACCATACGGGGTACATGTAACAAGAGTACAGTAGTCCTTACCTGGTTCCATACCCAATGTTGATAAGTCTGTCGGCTCGACGACTCGGATCTGATCACACTCGTATGTGTATGTTCTGTCAAGGACCGTCAATGTCCATGTGTCGCCTTCAACAACCTTATCAAGATCAGTGAAAAGACGTGCACTAGGCAGACCTCGATGTCCGGAAAGAACACAATGCGAACCATCTCCACCTACAGGTAGACTGGTTCCGGCTATATGACCGATAGCAACCTCGAGAACTTTTTCATCAATACCGTGGTAAATCGGAAGCTTTACGTTTATCTTCGGAATATCTATGTAGCCCATGATGCCGCTCTCATCGACTGTCAGCAACTTGTTATATTCCTCGCGCTGTTCCTTGCTCATATTCCAGATAGCACCTTTCAAAGATAGCTCTCTGTTGTACTCCTCCGCTTCCGAAATGATGCGATCATATTCCTCTCTGTCCAAGTTCGAGACAGCCGTTGCGTATGTCTGAATTGCTCTTGCCTGATGGAATGAGTTCCACCAGTCTGCAAATGTCGGATATGCCAGAAGGCCCAAGCCTGCCAGAATAATTCCGAACAATATCAAGTTTACAAGATGCTTCTTGAGCCATTTCCTCATATGTTTTGCTTTGTTTTACACAGGTTTTCCATGATGCTCATCAGCAGTCTTGCATTTGCAGATGCATTTAATGCCTATGAATGCCTGTTGGAGCTGCGTATAGATACGCCTGCACCCCTTTCCTCCGCTGCTTAGCAGATACTCATCGCACGCGCACTCGGTGGCGGATATACCACCAAGCTCAAGTCTGGACATAGATATAGAGATAAAAATATATTCTATATACTACCACCAAAAAGGACACAGAAAGGACACAAAAAGATCACTGATTACGCACGTTTTTAAGATTTTTTGCATCGGATATTGTATTTATTTTAGTACAATCCCATCGTGTTTATTATGCGGAAATTTTGTGTAATTACGGTCTCTCTGGCATTACATTTTCAGACAAGTTTTGCTTGCTTTGTACCGCATTTTCCGGGAAAACCTTACTGTTTTGATATACCTTTCCAGGATGATTGTAATCGGGTGCTGCCATTTAAAGCCCGGATTTCTATTTTAGAAATCCCATCTTATCAATCGGCCACACCCTGAATACAATTTTTCCGGCGATCTGCTCCTCCGCAACGCATCCTACTGATGTATTTCTTGAATCGATAGATACGTCCCTGTTGTCTCCAAGGACGAAGATT
>OCVV011331398.1_pt1 | contig 18292 bp, 9 predicted proteins | sample 1539721 | NCBI WGS metagenome assembly OCVV01 (sample SAMN02144230, study PRJEB22623) | gut metagenome | biome: sheep rumen | host: Ovis aries | place: New Zealand | reverse complement strand
GTCATCGCCGACGGATGGCTTATGTCGAATGTGATTGCGAGTCAGGATGTTCACAAGGCATATGGAGGCGTGGTGCCGGAACTCGCGTCCAGGGCTCACGAGCAGAATATCGTTCCGGTCGTGAGCGAGGCGATTTCCCGCGCCGGCATCAAGGCGTCCGACCTTACGGCGATTGCGTTCACGCGCGGCCCCGGGCTGCTGGGTTCGCTTCTGGTGGGAACATCTTTCGCTAAAGCCCTGGGACTCGCTCTCGATATCCCCATCGTCATGGTGAACCATCTTCAGGGACACATACTTGCCGGTTTCGTAAAACAGAAGGACAAACCTGTCATACAGCCTTCATTTCCCTATTTGTGCCTGCTTGTTTCGGGGGGGAATTCCCAGATAGTGAAAGTGAATTCTCCTCTGGATTTCGAGATTCTGGGACAGACCATCGACGATGCTGTGGGCGAGGCTTTCGACAAGTGTTCCAAGATGATGGGACTCGGGTATCCGGGAGGACCTGTGATCGACAGGCTCGCAAAGTCGGGAAATCCTGAAAGATTCAAGTTCGCAAAGCCCCATGTCCCCGGCTTGGACTACAGTTTCAGCGGCATAAAGACTTCGCTGCTGTATTTCGTACGCGACGAAATGGCCAAAGACCCCATGTTCATGGAAAAGAACAAGGAAGATATCTGCGCTTCTTTTCAGAAGACTCTGATCGACATTCTGATGGACAAGCTCGTGAAGGCGGCGAAGCAGACCGGCATCAAGGAGATCACCATAGGTGGCGGCGTCTCTGCGAACAGCGGCCTGCGCGACCGTATAGTGTCAGAGGGCCGCAAGCGGGGATGGAATACGTATCTGCCTGAATTCAAGTTCACTACCGACAACGCGGCCATGATAGCGATTGCCGGCTACTATCATTATCTGGCAGGGGAGCGCACTCCTATGGACGTCGCCCCGGTGTCGAGGATGGCAGATTTCTGATTACCAGCGTATTATTACGCATTCTTCCGGTCGGGTGCGGAGTCTCCTGCCACTGAGTCGCGCCCCTTTGCTTGCATAAACTACACTTTCCGGGCGTGATGTCAGGGCCACCCTTTCACGTCTGTCTCCCTTGTTGAGAACCAGCGAGTACCTGTGTCCGCCGGAAGTGAAATTCAGCATCGTGATGCCGGTTCCGGCTTTCTTTATCACCGGATCTTCACCGTAGGGGATGTCCTTGGATACAAGTTTGAAAAGACTTCGGTAATCCCCGGATCTGCGTGCCCCGAGCGCGATGCACGACGGTATCCATACGGCTTTTCCCCTGCCGAACGAATGGCGTGAAAAGGGCTGCCCGTCCTCCAGGATTCCATACCACAGGTGAACATTCTGAACGGTGGATCCGATGTCGGCCTTGAAATCGCCGGGAGTGCATTTGCACTCAAGGAGTGAGGTGCCGAATACATCCCTGAGTCCGAACCCTGTCTGGAACGTGCATTTCATGTTCTCGTCATACCATCCCGTAAGCCCTTCCGCGATGAGGGTGCCTCCCTTTGCGACGAAATTCCTGAGCGGCTCTTCAAAGGAAGAAGGGATGCATATCTGATTTGCGAGGATGATCGTCCTGCCGCTGAAGCCGGCACTCTGCCAGTCGAACTCGCGGGCTTCGCAGATCGTGGCGTCCATGCCTTTTCTAAGAAACATTTCATAGAAACCCAGCAGCGATTTGACGACTCCTCCGCAGTGCCTGCCCTCGTAGGCGGCATCATGAAGATCCCCCAGCTGCACTTTCGCTTCGGCCCACAGGGATTCCCTGAAATACATGAGGGTGATGCTCCCGCCTGCGGGCTTCACTCCGCTGAATACTTCCGGGCGGGCCTTCATTGTGCGGATAACCTCGGATGCTGCTTCCATCCTGTCGGATGGCAGGTTCCGGAAATTCAGCAGCCCCCATTCGCCGGCTTCTCCGCCCACCGCCCTGGGATTCAGGGTCCAGAACATCAGCCCTTCGATGCCGGAGGCTATCCCGGTCCACATCCATTGCCGGATTTCATCGGCCGTGGGGCAGAAGGCATTCCTGGCGGAGTAGGTGTTGTTGCCTCCCTGCAGTTCCGTGATCCAGAACGGGAGCGGCCCGGCCCCTGACCGGACTATTGCGCAATTGGCTGCCATGGCGTCGGAGTATGCGTTCCTGCTGAAATAGCTGAAATGCCAGCTTGGATGTGCGGACGCCCCGAGCGATGTAAGAAATCCCCTCCATGCGGGGAAGTCGTATTCCGCAATGTTGTCGAAAATCTGGTGGTTGTTTACATGCAGGTCATGCACGGTGTCATATTTCCTTATCTGCTCCGCTATCCATGCCAAAAAGCCGGTAGTGTGGTCGGTGAGGAATGCTTCCCTGTCGAAGTCGGACAATTTCGCGTATGCATCGCTGCGAGTGTCGGGGTGGGATTCTTTCCACCTGCGGAATGCGTCCTGCGTGTAAGGCCGGTCCGGAATTACTCCTTCCGTGCCGGGTTCGTTCAGCAGAACCCACCCCTGAAGGCATTCCCTGTCCTTGAAATGCAATACGAAACGCCTGATATAATCAGCAATTTCCCTTTCGTGCCGTTCGGTAAAAGGAAATTTGAAACCCCCTATCGACCGGTCGGGATCTGCCGGGAAAAGAGTCGCGAATATTTTGATTCCGTGCCTCTCTGCTGCGTCGAAAGCTTTGTCGAACAGCTCCGGCCCGTATTCTTCGAACATCCTGATGCGGCAGATATCCATGCCGCATTCTTCCATGCGTGCGAACCAGCCGTCAATTTCGGCGTCGCTCTGGCCCGGCTCTATGAAAACCTGGGTGCCTATGCGGGGAAGTGCAAGGCTGAGAGCCAGCAGGAGTTTACCAGACCACCACATGCTGCTTTTCGGCGACTATGTGCCCCTTGTATTCGTGGAGTTCAGCGCCGGCGGGCAGTTCAGTCACCAGCACGGCGGTGTCGGCAGGGATGTCGATTGATACTATTCCGGATACACCCTTGGCGATATAATCGCATGCCACCACGTCGAAAAGGTCACATTTCCTGGCGGGGTAATACGACACCGTCTTTGTCTCTGAGTACGGGTTGTACATGAGATGGACCGGGTAGGGCCTGGGAGCATAAAAATCCGTCACGTTGCAGTCCAGCGACAGTATGCCTTCCACGTCCGTCTTTGCGATGATCGCTCCGAAAATGCCTATCGGGGAAGTGCTGTACAGGCTGAACATGGTGCTCTTCGGATTTGATGAAGTCCAGCTCGGGCCGTCCCCCTCGGCAACCGGGGATGTGCTCAGCTTGCCGTAGCGGTCGGTCTTGCGCAGTCCTTCGTAGCCGATGACGCCGCCCGTGATGCCCTTGATGTCGGCGCAGGCCTGGTATTCGTCGGCAATCTCGTCGGGAAAGAACAGGCGGCTTGCGCTGGCGTTGTTCAGCATCCATTTGCCGATAGCCTTTGCGAGCCGGGGTTCGTATTTCACCATGGGCACCAGCGGCCAAGCCATTTCGTAGCAGTTCATCTGGAAGGCGTATCCTCCGCCATCGGTGATGCTGCCCTGCAGACCGTAGACATCGTAGGGCCCCCATTTATCGATGATTACGCCCCAGCCCCTCCGTCCGTTGGACTTGTTCCCTTCGAAGGTCCAGTTGAGGATTTTCTTCACGTCGTATTCCTTCCCCCGCGTGGCGTTGAGGTATGCCGCGGCATAGACGCCGAAAGGCAGCATTATTTCATAGAAACGGCTCTCGGTAAGGTTGTCGAGCACGTTGACGGCGTTCTCCGCGCGCTGCAGGTAGCGTTCGTCGCCGAATTTGTTGTAGGCGTTGAGAAGCACGTATGCGTGCCCTGCCGCGGCGTCTTCCTGTTTGGGGATTCCGGTGGAGAAGCCGTGCATGGAGTAATAATTGAAGAAGGAGTAAGAGTAGTTGTCGCCCAGGGTTTCGTCGGCCCTTGCGAACTGGTCGGCTATGCTGCGCTGGATGGCGTCTGCCCCGTCAACGCCGGGAAATATGTCGCATACCGCATAATACAGCAGGTTCGGAAGCATGTTGTACCACCAGTCCCCGGCGGAGCCGGAAGTGTTGTTCAGCATGATGTTCCAGCGTTCCGACTTCGCGTAGTAATTCTGAACCATCTTCACATAGTTGCGGCCGTCCTGTGAGGTCTTGTCGATGCCCACGAGTCCCGCTCCCATCACTGCGGCGATGGTGTTGATGGCTTCGTGCCCCGGCTGGTTGTGCGCTCCCTGCCGGACGTCGCCCACGGTGGTCTTGAGCCCGAAGGTGTTCTGGTCGAAATTCTTGTGAGTTTCATCGAGCCAGATCAGCGGTCGGGCGTCATCTTCGGCGTTCCAGTCGAATACATACGCGTCGTAGTCGAGGGCTTTCTTCTTCCAGTCCAGCATCTTGTAGGTTTCAGGAATGTTGGGCATCGCTATTATGCGGCTGATGCTTTCCTGGGGGAAGGCGTTTCCAAGCACCGGGTCGTTGTAGGTCCATGTCTTTTCGCCTGCGCCATTGTCCTTATGGCAGTTGCAGGCCAGGGCAAGGGTTGCGAACAGGCAGATGAGAAGATTCTTTTTCATGCTTCCGTTTTTGATGGGAACAGGCGGCAGGGTCAGCCGCCGCCTGTCAGGAAATGGCGTATCCGTTAAAGACCGTCGTTGTAGAGTTTGGTAACCTGTCCCTGGGTGAGGGCCACGCTGTAAACGCCGAGTTCGTCGATGGCGCCCTTGAAGTAGGCATCCCAGGACGTGATTTCGGCATTGTCGGCACCGCGCCTCATGTTGATGGTGACATCGGATCCGATGGCGAGTTCGACACCTTCGTCTTCGATAGCTGCGATCTTGCTGCCTGTGCCGTGTTTGCCGTCGTGCTGGTCACCTTTCCAGGTCTTGGTAAGGACACCGTTCACGTACATGTTGATGTCGCCGGTAGTGTTGCTCCATGATACTGCGAGGTGGCTCCACTCTCCGACCTTGACGGAACCGTCGGTCTCATTGTCCATATCGGTGATACCTTTGTCGGTTGCCAGAGTGAAGAAGGGCTTGCCGCCGTCCTGGGTCTGGAACTTCCATACGTGCCAGCTGTTGAGCGACACGATGTAGTTGGAAGCGCGGAGTTCGTCGGGCTTTACCCAGCATGCGATGGAGAATGATCCGATGCCGGTAACGGCCGCGGGAACATAGTCGGCGATGGAGAGGTGGGAGGCTTCATCGAAGTGAAGGGCCTTGCCGATCTTTCCGTTCACGAATTCAGGGAGTTTGGTGTTAGGGAAGAGCTCCTCTGCACCTTTCTCGAGCTTGGCAGTCCACTCATACTTGCCTTCGGTTTTGAGGGAGGTGCCGGCGCCTTCGTCAAAGCTGAGCTTGAAGATGGTGTCGGAATTCTTGACTCCGTCGGTGGCTGAATCTTCGAAAGTGGCCTTGGCCTCTTTCAGACGTGCGATGAGGCTGGAAACAGTTGTCTGCTTCTTTGCGCTTTCAGCAGCGGTCTTGACCTCGCTGATGGTCTTGGAGAATGCCTGGATGGAAGCCTGGCTGTAAACGGCGGGTTTTGCGCTGCTTACGAGAGTTTCGCACCTTTCGATGAGGTTGTTGAGTTCGGTAAGGTCCACTTTTTCCTCATCATTGCCGTCCTTATTGCAGCTGACTGCGCAGAGGCTGATGGCTGCAAGGGCGATGATAAAAAACTTTTTCATGTTTTGTTGATTAAAAATGTTGATAAAAAATGATAGGTTTATGTTTTGGTATTTTATTTCTTGAGTGCATTGTTGGCATCCGTTTCCGCCTGGGGAATGGGATAGTAGTAGCGTCCCGAAGGCCAGGCGTCGGCACCGAGCGCCGCGACGGCATATTCCTGCCCGTAGCGCATCACGTCGAAGAAACGGTGGAATTCGAAGCCGAGTTCGCGCCGGCGTTCCTTGCGGATGGCGTCACGAAGCTCCGCCTGGGTGCTTGCAGAGGTGGGTGCCAGGCCTGCACGCCCGCGAACCTGGTCGAGGGGCCCCTCTGCACCAGTGGCTCCGCTCTCATTGAGGGCTTCCGCCTTGAGAAGCAGCACTTCGGCGTAGCGGATCCTGTGCTGGGGAACGGTGGTCTGGCTTTTGGCCACCCCTTCCGTCTTGTCCTCATCATATTTCTTTACGAGATAGCCGGTGACATTGCCCCAGGCCTTGTCGAAGGTGGTGCCGTTGAACCAGGGCTGGCCGTCGCGCCCGATGGAAGCGTCCAGACGGGGGTCATCCTTGCTGTCGGTGGTCTTTTCGTCGAAGCAGTCCACATACGACTGGTTCGGCTGGTTGAAGTGGTATCCTCCCTCTTCGCTGTACGGAGCGAACCACACGTTGAGGTTGTTTCCCCTGGTAACGGTAGTGTTCCTTACGTAGCGGATGGCGAAGATGCTTTCCACGCTGTTTTCTCCGCCGCTTTTGAACAGGTCGGAATAAACGGGCTCAAGAGAGTATTTGGGTGAAAGGGTACTGTTGAGGGTTTCGAAATCGGAGATGGCCTGCAGGGCCTCGTCGTATTTCTGCTGGAAGACCTTGCTCTTCGCAAGCAGGGCATATGCCGCCGCCTTGTTCGCGCGTCCGTTCCTTGTGTTGGTAAGCCCTGCTGCGGCGTCGGTGAGGTCGGCATCGATCTGCGCGTAAACGGCGCTGATTTCGCTCAGGCCGACATGGATCGCGGCAGAGGTGGTCTGGGGCTTGGTCTTGAGGGGAATTTTCCCGAACACGTTCACGAGATTGAAGTAGGAATAAGCCCTCAGAAATTTGGCTTCACCCACGAGGGCGCTTTCCACGGATGCGTCCAGGCCCATTGCCGGCACCTGCGCGATCACGTTGTTGGCGCGGTTGACGGTTTCGTAGCAGTCCTGCCAGAAAGTGGCGACTGAACCGTTGTCATTGGTGGTGGTGAAAAGGTCGATTTCGCTTATCTGCGGCTGGTCGCCGTCGTCGCCGCCCTTGACCGAATCGTCGGAGGCCACGTCGCCGAAAATCCACAGATTGTTGCCGTACAGGGAGTTGTAGATGGCGTTCACCGCCATTTCGGCCTTGCTGGCGGAAGTGTAGTAGGTGTCCGAGGAATAGCTGCCTTTAAGCTCTTCGTTCAGGAAGCCTTCGCAGGAGACGGCGAGGAGCGCCGCCGCTGCCATGGTGTATAATCTGGTCGTCTTCATTTTCATCAGAATGTAAGGTTCATGCCGAATGTAACGCTCTTGGCGACAGGGTAATTTCCCCAGTCGATGCCGTTGGCGCGGTCTCCTTCTTCAGTCGAGTTGGCGTTCACGGTCATTTCAGGATCGAGGCCCGTGTAGCCTGTGAGAGTAAGAAGGTTGGTCGCCGCGATGTAAACGCGCAGGCCGGCCAGTTTCAGGCGCTCCGGTTTGGGGAGGGTGTAGCCGAGCTGCAGGTTCTTCAAACGCAGGTAGGAGGCGTCCTCGAGGAATCTCGTGGAAATCTTGCGGTTGTTGGATCCGTTCCAGATCGCCCTCGGTTGGGTGTTGGAATGGTTGGTTTCCGTCCAGTGCTCGTTATAGTAGCGGAGAGTGGTGGGGAAGCCGCGGTAGAAACCTTCCGAGTCGTTGAGGTACTGCACGTAGGCCTTCTGCCCGAACGCTCCTTGGAAGAAGAGCGACAGGTCGAGGTTTTTCCAGTTGGCGGAAAAGTTGAGACCGGCGGTGAACTTCGGAATTGCGCTGCCCACGAAGGTGCGGTCGTAGCTGTCTATGATTCCGTCTTCATCTCCGTCGGGGCCGCTGATGTCGGCGTATTTCACGTCGCCGGGCTTGACTCCGCTGCCCTGGTAGGGGCTCAGCAGTATTTCGCTGTTGTCCTGGAAGATGCCCGTCATCTTATACATGTAGAAGGATCCGATGGGATGCCCGACCTCGGTGCGGGTCGCATATACTCCGTCGTTCACAAGGCCTCCCTGCATGGGGGATACCAGGCTGAGGACCTCGTTGTGCAGGTATCCTCCGTTGAAGGTGAGGTCGAAGCCCCAGTCCTTGTACTGCCTGCGCCAGAATATTTCCAGGTCGATGCCGGTGTTGAGCACGCTGCCGTTGTTGATCCAGGGGGTGGAACTGTATCCCACGGAAGTGGGGAGGGATTCCTGGACGAGCATGTCGTCGGTCACCTTGTAGTAGTAGTCGATCGATCCGCCCAGGCTGCCTTTCAGCACTTCCACATCCACGCCCGCGTTGAACTGGCGGGATGTTTCCCATTTCAGGTTGTCGTTTCCGAGGCTGGTCTGCGCATATCCGTCAACCGCCGTGCCCCCGATGGAGTAGTAGTACTTGCCGCCATAGCGGTCGGAATAAGCGTAAAGGGCGATGTTCTGGTTGCCGATGGCTCCGTATCCGGCGCGCAGCTTGAGCTTGCTCAGCCAGTCCACGTCCTTGAGGAATTCCTCCTGCTCCATGTTCCAACCTGCGGATGCGGAATAGAAGGTTCCCCAGCGGTTGCCCTTCATGAAACGGGAAGATCCGTCGCGGCGCAGGATGGCGGAAGCGTAGTAGCGTCCGCCGTAATTGTAGTTTGCGCTGGCGAAGAAGGAAAGCAGGGCGGATCCGCTTTCACCGTTGCTGGCGTTGAGCGCCCCTTCTCCCAGGCTGATGTAGAGCAGGGAAGGGTCGTTGGACGAGAAAGCTTCGTTGCTCGCGGCAATCACGTACTCGTGGTTCTTGATAGCTTCGGCTCCGAGCAGATAGTTGACGTGGTGCTCACCGAATTCCAGGTTTTGGTTGAAGGTGGAGTTTACCGTCCAGTTGATGTTCTCGTTCGTGCGGTACGTGAGCCCGTTCACCGCATTGATGCGGTTGTCGGTGCCCCAGGTGCGGTTGAAGAGACGGAAATTGTTGGTGCGGTAGTCGAGTCCCATCGTGGTCTTCCAGAAAATGTCCTTCGTGAAGTTCACGATGGCGTTGCCGGTGGCAAGGAAGGTCTTGGTCCGGTTGGTGCGGTCGGTGTACTCCGCAAGTCCTTCAGGGCTGTAGCCGTTGCCGAAGAAGGAATTATAGACGGCGTTGCCGTAGTATTCACCGGGGGAATCCACATAGTTGCCGTCGGCGTCGCGGACCGGAATGGCGGGGTTGCGGAACAGGGCGTAACGCACTACCGAGCCGCCCATGTCGTTGTTATATCCGTCGCCGGAGCTTGCGAGCAGGCGGTTGTTGGAAAGGGAACCGCTCACGTTCATGCTGACCTTGAGCCAGTCCTTCGCCTGGGAAGTTATGCTGCTGCGGATGTTTGCGCGGTCGTAGTCGGAATGGCGGATGATACCCTCCTGGTCGAACCAGGAAGCGGATACCAGATACTGGGTTTTCTTGCTGCCGCCGCTCACCGAGAGTTCGTGCTGGTGAATGGGGGCCACCCGGAATATCTCCTCGAGGTGGTTCACATCGGCGAAATCCTTGAGGTATTCGCCTTCTATGAGATCCCTCTTGATCGGCGAAGCGGCGTTGTCCGCCGTCGCGGCCTCGTTGTAGAGCTTTATATACTGGGCGGTATTCGTCATTTTCGGAAGACGTCCGTGGAACTGCACGCCCGCCTGCATGTTGTACTGCACTTTCGCATCGCCGTCCTTTCCACTCCTGGTGGTGATGAGCACCACGCCGTTGGTGGCGCGGGAACCGTAGATGGCGGCGGAAGAGGCGTCTTTCAGCACGCTTATTTCTTCGATGTCGCCCGCGGCGATGGTGTTGAGCGCCCCTTCAACGGGAATGCCGTCCACGATGTAGAGGGGTTCGTTGCTGGAGGATATTGAACCGGTACCGCGTACGCGGACTGAAATGCCGGCTCCCGGCGCTCCTGTTTCGGATGTTACGTTAACGCCGGCGATGCGTCCCTGCATGGACTGCTGCACGGAAGAAACCGGAATCTTCGAGAGGTCTTTCCCGTCCACTTTGCTCACTGCTCCGAGCACGTCGCGGCGTTTCATTACGGAATAACCCACTACTACGACCTCTTCCAGGAACTGTGCATCCACCTGAAGGGATATGTTGACAAGGCTGCGGCCTTCTACGGGGGCGCTCGCCTTTGCGTAGCCGATATATTCGAAGTCGAGAGTGGCTCCGTCCGGGACGCTCAGGCTGTAACGCCCGTCCAGATCGGTGGTGGTGCCGGTAGTCGTGCCTTTCACTACTACGCCCACACCGATCAGCGGTTCGCCGTTGGCGGCGTCGGTGACCGTACCGCTAACGAGGTTCTGAGCCTGCATGGCGAGCGGCATCAGCAGCACGGCGACAAGGTTAATTATTCTTTTCATGATATGCAATTATGTTATCGTTTACAGTAAGGTTGCCGTCAGCGGCGCGGAGTATATTCGAGCCTGCGGGAAGTTCCACCACGACCACCGAAGCGTCGGAAGGGATGCAGATGCGTGCGCTGCCGCGCACTCCCTTTGCCAGGTAGGTGCGGGAAACAATGTCGAAGAGGTCTTTACGTCCTTCGGAAACGTTGTAGCGCACTTTCCTGTCGGTGTCGCAGGGGTTGTACATCAAATAAACAGGATAGGGCTTCGAGGCATAGAAGTCGGTGGCGTTGCAGTCCAGGCGAAGTATTCCTTCCACGTCGGTGGTCTGCACGATGGCGCCGAGCAAGCCCACAGCGGAAGTGCTGTACACGCTGAACATGCTTTCGCGGGGATTGTTCTCGTTCCACAGCGGGCCGTCTCCGAGCGCGATCGGGTGCTTGCCCGCGTGCAGTTCCGGGTCGAAACGCCTGTCTTCGTAGCGCAGGCCTTCGTAGGCGATGATGGAGTTGGTGTAACCCTGCATGCCGGGCAGGCACTGCAGTTCATCCGGAAGTTGATCCGGGAAGAAGAGCCGGCAGTTGTTCGCGTTGTTCAGCATCCATCGGCCGATGGCGCGGGCGTACCGGGGTTCGTATTTTACCATGGGCACGAAGGGCCAGGCGACGTCGATGGAATTCATGAGGAAGGCGAATCCGCCTCCGTCGATGAGGCTGCCCTGCAGTCCGCTGATCTCGTAATCGCCCCATTTCCCGGCGGTTATGCCCCATCCGTTGCGGCCGTCGGGCGCCTTGCATCCTTCGAACACCCAGTTCAGCATCTTTTCAGTGTCGTAGTTGCAGCCGTGCTCGGCGTTGAGCCTCGCCGCGGTGTAGATGCCCATCGGCAGCAGTATCTCGTAGAAGCGGCTTTCGGTCTGGGAGTCGAGGGCGGCCATCGCGGTCTTTGCCCTGCGCAGATAGCGTTCGTCGCCGAACTTGCGGTATGCGCTGTAAAGCACCCAGGCATGTCCGCCGGCCGCATCCTGCTGTTTGGGAATCCAGTTGTTGCAGCCCTTCATCTGCGAGTAGTCGAAATAGGTGAAGTCGTAGTTTCCGTCCAGCACTTCGTCCGCCTGCGCGAAGCGGTCGGCCACGGTGCGCATGATTTCATCGGCGCCGTCAACTCCGGGGAAGACATCGCTTACGGCATAATAAAGCACGTTCGGGAACACGTCGTACCACCAGTCCCGGCCATATCCTCCTCCCAGGAGGGCCACTTCCGGGCAGGTGTTGTTCATGACGATGTTCCAGCCGTTGTCGCTGTTGAAATAGTTCTGGCTCATCTTCACCCAGTTGAACCCGTTCTGGGAAGTCTTGTCGATGCCGTTCAGGCCGGCTCCCAGAAGGGTGTGTAGGATGTTCAGGCTTTCGTGAAACTCGCCGTTGTTGTTGTCAGGGCCCTGGCGGGCGTCCTTCATTGCGGTATAGAGGCCGAAAGTCACCTGGTCGATGTTGCGGCGGGCGCTGTCTAGCCAGATTACCGGTCCTGCGGGAAGGGTGCTTTCGAAATCGTATGCATAGGCATCGAAATCGAGGGCTTTCTGCTTCCAGTCTAGCATCTTGTAGGGCTGCGGCATGGCCGCCATCATCTCCACTCTGGGAATGCTCACCTGGGCCGAGGCGGGCCCGAAGTCCTGACTAGTGGTGCTGCAGGCGGCAAGAACCGCCGCAATAAATGTTATGATGTATGTTCTTTTCATTTTCTGCCGTCGATGTTCTTGATAATATTCTGTGCCAGAGGCAGGCTCAGCATCTGCAGGGCTCCCACGATCAGGAGCGCATAGCGCAGGGCAATGTCTTCGGAGAAGAGCCTGGCCATCACGATGAAGAGCACCATCCCGAACGCGCGTCCGAGGAACAGCCCGAATTCGTGGCTCATGATATAGGAATACTCGTCCCTGTTCTCGATTTTCGACACGGCGTCGATGGTTTTCATCATCGTGGGCATGTAGGCAAGGTCGTGCAGGGGCTGGAAAAGGACTTTGCAGAGGATGAAGATGATGACTCCCGCGGCGGAGAACAGCATGCAGTTCGCAAGGGTGCCGAGGAAGAAGACGAGCAGTCCGAATCCGAAGATCTTCATGCGGTCCTCAGGTTTCGCAACGCGTCCCAGGATATAGACCAGCACGGCCGTGAGCGCGCCACCTATCCCCTGAATGAGCCCGAGGGAACCCTCTCCTCCGATGAATTTCATGATAAGGATCGCGGGGGCGGTGACGAGGAATCCCTGGACCATTCCCTTGAGCCCGGCGAGGGAAAGGAGCTTGTTCCAGAGCGGATGGTATTTCAGATAGAAGAAATTCTTGCTTTCAGGCGTGCGGAAAGTCCCTCTGGAGAGGGCGATGCAGGCGCAGAGCGCTATTATGAATGCCGCGACCGTAATGATCCTGTATCCCGAATTTACCGAAAAGACGATTCCGAATATGGTCCTGCCGTCGATATAGGCGAGGAAGGTGCCCACCACGATGGGAATCACTATGTTCCAGAGCGAGAAGAAGAACGACTCGAACCCGAAGAAGTAGTTGCGGTTGTCGTCGTCGGTGGCATACAGGGTGAGCAGGTACCGGTTTGTCCAGAAGAATCCGGTGGAGAGGCCGATGAGAAAGCCTGTGCCGCAGAGCATGGGGAGGGTGACGCTCCGAATGAACATCATGACCATCAGCGCTACCGACGAAATGATGATGCCGAAGGCATACAGCTGCGACGATTTGAACCAGCGCAGCAGGAGCCCGTTGAGGAGTGCGGACATCACGATTCCTACATACATGCAGAGCTGATAGACAACCACCCATGAAGGACTTCCGGTATTGCGCATGATATAAGCGCCCGCGAATATCTCTATAAGCGGAAGCACCATTGCAAACAGCAGGTTGGTCAGCAGCAGGGTGCGGATCTGAAGCGGCTGCGACTTGAAATAGGCGAGTTCGTTGAGGCCTTTCATTACACGTGAAGGGTATTGAGGATTTCACTTATGGAGAATTCCGCGCTGCAGATAACCTCGTCGGAAGCTCCGTAGAATATTTTTACCGTATCTTCTCCGGTGCGGTAGAAACCGTTGGTGAACACGACGTTTCCGAAGAATCCTGTCTGTTCGTAAGGGGCGACCGGCTCCATTATCGGTTCTTCGCTCCTGGCAAGGACCTTGGTCGGGTCCTCCAAATCCAGCAGCAGGGCTCCGAGGCAATAGCGGTTTTCCGCATTGGCCCCGTGATAGATTTCAAGCCATCCTTTTTCCGTGCGGACCGGCGCTGCGCCTGCACCCACGCGGGCGCTGTCCCACATTCCGCGGCGGGTTGTGGCTATGCATTTGTGGCGGCCCCAGTGGATGCGGTCGGGCGACTCCGCCACCCAGATGTAATTGCCTCCGAGTTCGGGGCTGCTGGGGCGATGGAAGGCATACCATTTGCCGCCTATCTTTTCTTCGAAGAGGGCGCAGTCCTTGTTGTGGGGAGGGAATATCATCCCCTCGCGCGTGAGCGCGTTGAAATCTTTAGTATGTATAAGCCCTACGCCCACGGCGACGGGCGACACTTCGGTAAACGTGAGCCAGAATCCGTCCTCCATCGTGGCGACGCGACAGTCTTCGATGCCGAAAGACTCCTGGAATCCTTCTCCGAAAATGGGCTTTACGGAAGGGTCTTCGCGGAAATGAACGTCGTCGTCACTGCATACCGGGCGCAGATATGAAAGGGTGGTGAGATAGTTCTGCCCTTTGTAGCCGATAACGCGCGGGTCGCTTGCGTCAAGGTCCGGATCGTCCTTCGAAAAACGCAGTACTTCTATTTCTCCTTTTTCATTGTAAACCGGGAAACTGATGACACCGTTCTCCTGTATAGGTCGTTCGGCGACGCGAAGCAGGAGCCAGGTTTTTCCATTCATGCGGAATACTCCGGGATTAAGCAGACATGTGATTTCCATGCCGGGGATGCACGCCTTCAGGTCCGATGGCCTGAGAATGGGGTTTGCGGGATTGCGTTTTGCGATATCCATATGATATTGGTCTTAGTTTCTTCGCAAAATTACTCGCTTTAAGTGATCGTAGCGGTATATTTATTTGACAAAAGAGTATGCAATTCTTACTTTTTTGTTATTTTTGTAAAAAACGTGTTTTTATGAAGAAACTGATAATCAGCATATTAACTTTATTGTATACTTTTTTTGCAACGGAAGTATACGGAAAATACGATATAAAACGCTACGGAAACCCCGACGGCCTTTCGAACAGTTCCGTGAACGTACTCTACCAGGGTGGCAATACCCTGCTGTGGGCCGGAACGTGGGACGGGCTCAATGTTTACGACAGCAGGGCCTTCAGGGTATTCATGCCCTCCGCTGCCGATTCTCTCTCGCTCGGCAACAGCGTCGTACGTGAACTCTTCGAGGACTCCTCCGGCAGAATGTGGGTGGCGACCGACCGCGGAATCGACTGCTACGATCCGTCCAGCGATTCCTTTACCCGTTATTTCTCCTCATCCATGCATGGCCGCATGCTTGCCGAAAGGTCTTTTCACCTTTTGCCTTCCCCTTCCGGGCAGATGTATGCCATGGTGAATTCGCACGGGATTTTCAAATTCGACGGCCGTAGTTTCAACCTTGAGCGGAAAGTGACAGAATTGAGCGCCACCTGCATTTTTTACGACCGAGCTTCCGTACTGTGGATTCTTACCGAAAACGGAGAACTGCTTCGCGACTGGACACCCTTCGAGCGCAAGGTACTCTGCGTTCGATACGATGCAAAAAACGATGATATCTGGATTCAGCAGCCCGATGGCGTGCGCAGGCTGGGTTCGGATCTGTTCCTTCCTTTCTCCGGAGGACGTGCCCTTGCGATGGACTGCGATGGGACCTCGCTTTTTCTCGGCACCATGGACGGAGTGTATGAACTTGATCTCCGTTCCGCTTCCTGTTCTAAAATCCTCGACGGGGTGAGCGTGCTGTCGCTGCTTTGCGGCACTCAGAACATCCTCTGGGTGGGCACTGACATGCAGGGTATCTGGAAACTTTCCGAGAGCATCTACGATTTCGGTTCGGTTACGGATGGGTTCGGAGGAAGTGCCGTCCGGTGTTTTACGAAGAATGCCGACGGGGATCTTGTGGTTGGGACAAAAGGTTCCGGAATCTATGTTTTTACCCCGGGCGGAAAGCTGAAACGCCGGATGACCGTGCGCAACGGGCTTTCCGACAATGCGGTTTACGCCCTGCAGGACGATACCGACGTAACTTGGATAGGAGGGGACGGGAAAGGCGTCACATACTACGACAAGCGGACCAAGAGCATCAGGGCGTTGTCGCTCCCTGATTCGCTCGGCTTTTCGTCGGTTTACTGCATCCTTCCCGATGGCAGGGACACTCTCTGGGTTGGCACCAGCGGGTTCGGGCTTTACCGTCTCGGTATCGAGAGGCGGGCCGGCCGCATTGCTGTCCGTTCGGCCGCGAACTATTCCTTTGACGTGCTGGGAAGCAATATAGTTTACTCCCTTCTTGCCGACGGGCCGTCGCACATCATTGCGGCAACCAGAGGCGGCGGGCTCGTGAGGCTTGACAAGCAAAGCGGAACAGCTCAAACCCTCCCATCGGGTTCTGCGGACGATATGCTTTGCGTCGCGAGATCTTCCGACGGCACGCTTTGGGCGGGTTCAGGGATGGGGCTTTTCGCGTTCGGCCCCGGCGGGGACGTGCGTTCGTATTCGGTGGTGGACGGCCTCCCGGGCAATACCGTGCACGGCGTCCTCCAGGACTCGGAAAACAGGATATGGATCAGCACCAACAACGGGCTTGCCAGGCTGGAGCCCGACAAGGGCATTGCGGTGTCGTACAGCCAGAACGACGGACTGCAGAGCAACGAGTTCTCCGACGGGGCATATTTCAGCGACGGCACGTATCTGTATTTCGGCGGAATATCCGGATTCAACAAGTTCAATCCGTCGGAAGTCGCCGGCAATGTGTTCAACCCTCCCTTCCTGCTCAAATCGGTGGTGATAGACAACAGGGTGATGAATGCTTCCACCATTCTGCAGGACGATTCCGGTCGGAAAAAGCTCGTGCTTCCGCCGGGAACGAATTCTGTGGGTTTTGTCTTTGTGCCGGTGGACTATGCCGGCACCGACAGATGCGAGATTTCATACATGCTGGAAGGTACTACCCAGGACTGGGTGAGGGTAGGGAACTCCGGGCAGTTCATCTTTTCGAATCTTCGTCCGGGCAACGCCCTGCTCCGCGTGAGGCACAGCGATTCCTACGGCAACTGGTGCGACGATGAATACACCCTGCCGCTTCGCGTGCAGGACTGGTGGTGGCGCACGCGCCTTGCAAAAACCATCTACCTGATTCTTGCCGTGATTGCGGTGGGGGTTGTCCAGTTACAACTGAGGGAACGCAGGAAGTACAGGCAGCGCCGCAAGCAGGAAGAGGAGCAGCGGCGGGTTGCGGAAGAGATTCATGAAGCGAAACTGGATTTCTTTACCAACATAGCCCACGAGTTTTCCAATTCGCTGACCCTCATTTACGGCCCTTGCGAGGAGTTGCGAAGGAGCGAGGCAGTGTCGGCCGCAGGCCTGAAGTACCTGAATTCCATAGAATCCAACTCGGGCAGGATGCTGAGCCTCATCCAGCAGCTGATCAACTTCCGGAAGGCCGAGACCGGCCATCTGCGGATCCGCATAGGACAGGTGGATCTGGTGGCGTTGATCAATTCCGAACTCGATTATTTCAGGGAAAGAATCAGCAGCTCATCTCTATTCTTCCGCCTGAACTGCCCTGAAGAGGGGGTGATATGGAATGCGGACGGGGATTCCATGGAGAAAATCGTCTTCAACCTGCTCTCCAACGCCATGAAATATACCCCGGACGGAGGAACCGTGGAGGTGGCGCTTTCTCCCGGAAAAGACCGGCTGGAAATGGATTTCACGAATTACGGTTCGGGCATCCCCGCGGAAAGGCAGGCTTCCATTTTTGACAGATATGCGGTGCTGGACCGCTTTGAAAGGGCGGTGGCCAAAGGCCGCACGAGCAACGGAATCGGGCTTGCCATGTGCAAGAGCCTTGTCGAACTGCACGGAGGAGACATTTCCATCCGCAGCGACGGCAGTACCTACACCACTTTCCATATCTGTCTTCCGCAGCTCGAAGCCGAGGAGGGAATGCCGGTCTATTCCGGAAAATCCCTCTCGGACGAAATCCCGGACGAGGGAGTCCGCGTCGCCGCTTCGGACGACGCGGCCCAACAGCATCCGGAAGCGCCCGCTTTCAAGGACAGGGTGCTTGTGGCCGACGACGATGACGACGTCCTGGAATTCATCCGGGCTATCCTTTCCTCGCGTTTCGACGTTATTGCGGTGCATAACGGCAGGGAAGCCCTCGAGGCCATGAGGGACTGGGATCCGAAAGTGGTGATATCCGACCTTTACATGCCCGAAATGGATGGAATCGCCCTGCTTCGCGCCATGCGGGGCAGCAGCCGCCTGAGCCATATCCCTTTCATTCTCCTGTCCGGAAAAGGCAATGTCGATACCCAGATCGACGCCCTTGAGAAAGGGGTGGACGCATATCTGGCGAAGCCCTTCCATCCCAGGCATCTTATGGCTCGCATTGACCGTCTGCTCGGCCGGGATGCCGAGATCATGGAATACGGCCGTTCGGCCAAGTCGGCCGTGGAGCAGTATGCCGGGCGGGAAATGAAAAAGGAAGACAAGGCCTTCATCGGCTCCGTGGTGGATTACATCGCATCCCATATCGACAGCGAGGACCTCTCCCCGGATGTAGTGGCCGAGTCGCTGATGCTCAGCAGGATGCAGTTTTACAGAAAAATGAAGGCGGTTGCCGGAACCGCTCCAGTGGAATTCATCCGCAACATCCGTCTCGACTTCGCCGAGCGGCAGCTCAAGACTACGCGGCGCACTGTGCAGGAGATAATGTACGGCTGCGGATTTACCAACAAGGCGTATTTTTACCGGGAATTCGCCAAGCGTTTCGGCACCACTCCGGGAGAATACCGCAGGAACGCCTAGCCTTTCAG
>OCVV011305495.1_pt1 | contig 18302 bp, 21 predicted proteins | sample 1539721 | NCBI WGS metagenome assembly OCVV01 (sample SAMN02144230, study PRJEB22623) | gut metagenome | biome: sheep rumen | host: Ovis aries | place: New Zealand | reverse complement strand
GTTTAGTGGAGACTGACAATGAGCGAAGGATTATTAGTGTTGGTATTCGTCATAATTGCAATCATGATAATCTCTGGTGTTGAATTTGTCAGTGAATACAATTATGACATGGGTAGGATTGATAAATGGATGGAGTACATGGAGCGAGAATTGGAGGTGCGAGATGGCAAAGGAAGTAGCCGCCGGACAGGGTGTCATAATAAAAATTCCAGAAAACACGGTGAGACTTGAGATTACTGCATCGGTAATGGATGAGGACGGAAATGTTGTAAAGGCACATACCACTTTTAACCCTAGTGATGTGTATGCGGCACGGAAAGATTTCATGGATTATGTCGGTGATTGCGGTCTATATGCTAACAGAGAAAGGACGGAGAGAGCTTGGCTTGGATGAATGAAAAAGAAAACCGTGAACTTGGTGAAAAATATCCGTGGCTGATTCCGAAGGATGAACCCGATTATGATTACTCTTGGACTTACCTTGATGAGATGCCGAGGGGATGGCGAAAGGCTTTTGGCGAATTGATTTGTGCCGACATTCAGCGTGAGTTGGAGGCGGCGAATCTCGTTGATACTTACTGCATTTCAGAGATCAAGGAAAAGTTTGGTGAGCTGCGGTGGTACGACTATGGGGGAAACGAGAAGATTGATGATATTGTCATGGCTTACACCGTCATCAGCCGCAATGTTTGTGTGCAGTGTGGCAAGCTTGATGTTCACATCTTTGACAATGGATGGATTCAGCCGCTGTGTAAGGAATGTGCAAATAAATATTATAAGAATCTTGTTTATGAGGATTGGATTGTTGAAGGTGATGACGGTGTGATTTGCGAGGAACATCGCTTCTCAAGATATGATTATTCAACTGGCAAATGGACGGATCATGCCGTGGACATTTCAGACTATGTCAGAAAGGTTAGGGAATATAACAAATGTACTTAGATGGTGCGGCTACAACGAAGCCGAGCGAATTGTCGCTAAAGCTATTTAACGAAGTTTCAAAAAACTACTGGTATAATCCTTCGTCAATGAGCGAAAAGGCACACGAAGCTTATATGCTTTTGGCAAATGCAAGAATCATTATAGCTAACAAAATTAATTGTGACCCAGACCAGATCATCTTTACTTCTGGTGCGACTGAGGGAGCAAATATGATTATGCGTGGATTCCATGTTGACAACATTGTTGTTAGCAGAATCGAGCATCCATGTGTATACAATACCGCAATGGAGCTTTTGGCGAATGGTGATGTAAACGTTACCGTTGTTGATGTCGATCACTACGGTCTCGTTGATCGCCGTATGCTTGAAGATACTCTCACGCTTTATGAGCAAAGAAACGAGCGCACTCTTGTTTGTATTATGGATACCAACAATGAGATTGGAACTATTCAGCCGACAAGATTGATATCGCATATTGTTCATGACCATGAAGGATGTTTTCTCTTTTCAGACATGACGCAGAGTTTTGCCCACAGTCAAAATGTTGATGTTGAGGATTTGTGCGTTGACTTCGCCTGTGGTTCTGCTCACAAGTTCGGTGGATTCAAAGGTGTCGGTTTCATATATACAAAGTACCCTCTCTCTCCTTTGCTTACTGGCGGTCATCAAGAAGATGGTTACCGAGCGGGAACTGAAAACGTTGCGGCAATCTGGGCAATGGCGAAACAGTTTGATGAAGTCAGAGATGACATGCTCATTAATTATATTGCTACTAATATGAAGTCGCTGTATTTGCAGACACTGCTGAAGCTGAATATAGATGGGGTGATTATAAACGGCACTGGCCTTGGTGTGCCAGATATCGTAAGTGTTACTTTACCAGACGGTGATGCCAACACCATTATCTCACTATTGGATGATGGCTACGACATTCAAGTGTCGGCAGGATCAGCATGTTCTTCCGGTGATAATAAGCCTAGCCGTATCCTTAAAGCTATTGGCCTGTCTGATGAGGAGGCACGGCGAACGCTCCGCATAACTGTTGATCCAGAATACTCTGATGAAAAGTATGAGGATTTTGTAAAAATTCTAAAGCAACTAATGAACACGACAAAAGGTGGGTGAGAACTTGTCTGAGTATGGACTTAAAATTTTAAACATCCAAGCCGCATCCATTCACGAAAGGAATCTTGGAGTCAGACAACAGCTTGATAAGAAAGATGCGATGCTGACAAATAGTCTGTTCCTAGACTTTCTACTGGATAACGGATTGAAGGTATGGAAGGAGGAGTCGACCAGAGATATTGTCTGTCTTGAATTTGGCTACGGCACTCGCAGTTTTGATGAAGAGTATCAACACATTCTTTCATTAATAAAAGCAACAGATTCAGATGATGTTGCCAGACTTGAACGGCTGAATAAACTGCTTGCTGACTGTGAAGCGAACGAGAATAAGTTTGAGAAGCTGTCACGTTTTGACTTGCGGAAGAAGTTTTACACCGAGGGAGTGGACATTACTTATGATACACATAACGCAAGTGGCAATGTAATAAAGTCTGAGACAATCCATTATAAGATGCTCTACAGAACTCCCGGCAAAGCCAAAAAGGGAACTTGTATGTTTGTGTGCGAACGACTATATAAGAAGGCTCACGACTTCTTATATATGGGTATTAAGTTGCCAGACGAGAATGCACCGATTGTTGAGATTGGAGCTTATGCATCTTTAATTACTAGTTCTATTGAGGGACGAATCAAGATTGATCCTTCCGAGATATTAGTTGTCAAAGATGTGAAGTCCTATTTCAAAACGAACGTTGTGAGTATTGAAATTAATGCTAACAAGGAGTGTCTCGCAGTAAAGCGTGATGGCTATGATTTAAGTAACGAGATGTTTGATGGCCAAGCACTTATTGACTCTTCTCTCTTTCCTTCGTGGGCAGACGGCTACATCCTGCTTCGGCAACACATGACAAAGATGGCGGCGTTCAACACAAATATCCAACTGTTCTTCAGAGACTACTACGGCGAGGACTATGACACGGCTGTGTTAGAGGATATGTGGGGCGGTAAGCATCTGGCGAAAGAAATAAAGTTGATCACAACCGACAACGCAATTAAGTGGACAAAGTTCGGTGTTACATTTGATTACTGGGCGAAGAAGGTTCGTGAGAATGGTTCGCTCTTTGGGATTGTAAAGACGGCTCACCGCAGCAAACTTGGCGATGTTCAGAAGATGAGCTATCAGATGGTAAATTCTCTTGACATTGGAACAATGCCGTTGGTCATGAACAAGACTGAAGCGTACATCAGTCAATTGCAGACAGACGATGAGGAGTTTCTTCATTATTTAAATATGAACAAAAACTTCTCAAATGATTACGAGGTGCTGATTGCACTTGTTAAACAAGATCCAGAATTTGTACGGTGTAAATATTTCCGAGAACGAAGGTATGCAATCATCAAGGGATACATGATTAAGGCGAAGTCTGGCAAGTTGATTCAGAATGCCGACAACCTTACCATTGTAGGTTCTCCATATGCAATGCTTCTCCATACTGTTGGTGAGGACGTTGAAAATGATGACACGTTTGAGAACGAGGATGGATGTATTCAATGTTATACTGGTCGTTTCGAAGATGGCGAATACCTTGCTGCATTCCGCTCTCCGTTTAATTCACGGAATAACATGGATCATTTACACAACCATTATAGTGAAAAGATAAATAAATATTTTAATTTAGGAAAACAAATTATAGCAGTCAACATGCTTCATACTGATTTCCAAGACAGAAACAATGGCTTAACATACTGGGCCACTTGAGCAGAAATGCTCTCGATTAAATTCAGTGAAAATTGGAAAGCTTATCATAGAGGGAATAAAAGAAAAGTGGAAAGTTTGGATTTTGAAATTATAAATGGCGTTGAATATAGATATGTCACTGTGAGAAACAGAACTAAATTAATTGCACGGGATGGTTCTGCTATCAATCCTATTCGTAGAAATCAGAAATGCACGATTTATATTAACGCAGATGGTTATCCATGTTTTGGTGGTGGTATTCCCGTTCACCTTTATGTTGCATATGGTTGGGTGGACGGATGGTTTGAAGGTGCAGAAGTAAATCATAAAGATTTTAATCGCATGAATTATCATGCTGATAATCTTGAATGGGTAACTCATGTTGATAATTTGAATTATACATTAAAGAATAATTACGACACGGTGTGTAAAAGTAAACAGGGCGAAAGGAATGGTCGTTCAGTTTACACTGTTGAACAAGTTAAACAGATTCGTGATATGTATGATTCTGGCATATCTATAGCTGATATTACAAGAACTTTCTATCCCGACAAGAAAACCCGTGAAGAATATATTCCGTTTTATACAGCAATTTCATTAATTGCAAAAAGAAAAAGTTGGAAAACGGTTTAACCCCTCTATGTTGCTAATCAATTACCAAGTCTGGGAATGCCACATAGTACCAGAAAGGTTTAACGACTAGGTGGTGAGTAGGCAATCAATAATCCACCCACGAGTGCTGAACATCTTACAGGAAACTGAAGATGATGATATAGTCTGACCTTGCGGGAAACCGTAAGAACCACAGAATAAAGAGTCTGTGGGATAACAAATGCAGATCAGGACAGCGATTCTGTCTATGTTACAAATCAACCGGAGATTGTTGCACATGCAAAGTACTGCTACGAGAACTACCACACAATAGTAAACAATATTCCACAAGAGAAGAATCATTATAATAACACATTAGAAAACTACAGCATTATAGATGACAAATTAAGTAAGAGTCAGCTTGCTATTGGCGAGTCTTCAAATCTCGCACAGCTATGTCTGACATATTCATATTGCTTGGATGATCCGAAGTATGAAGATTATGTTTGTATCTTGTCAGTAGTTGCACAGGCGGCAATTGATAACGCCAAGAGAGCTTACGACATTGATATACCCGGAGAAGTTAAGCGAATTAAAAAAGACATGAATATTGGAAATAACCTCTATCCTGCTTTTTGGCAGATTATAAAACCAGACTTCAAGGCGGTCAGTCGAATAAAAACGAAGGAAGGCTATGTATTAAAGAGAATGATAAATGATGATCTCACATCTCCTATGGGCGAGTTATATAAAATGACAATGCCCTATAAGAGAAGAGACTCTTCTACTCTCCCGCTTTCCGATTTCTTCGTGCGCTATGAACTGACACAAAGCAGAAAGAGATGCAAGAAGATAGAGGAATTAATAGAGAAGTATGCGTTTGATGTTTACAAATTCAACATTGATGAAGATTCTGATGAAGATTATTTTCTTCTGAGTGATGAATTTGAGAATCTGGTTTCTGACATTCAAAAGATTCACATCTCAAACAATTATCTTGGTCTTATGTCTTGGCTTATCAACAGAGCGTTTGTTGTTACACCAGATGTTAACCAGTCGATGTTGAGAACCACATTAAATAAGAATAGGGCGGCGTTGATGAACGTTCTTTATCATGTAAGTCCTCGTCAGTTCTTACAATGTTTTACAGGTAACATGTCAAAAAGTGGTTGATTTCGGGTACACCCCCCCTGCAATCGACACTTGATTATGTATGCTTTTACGTACATATTTTCGCCTCAATGAATTAGACTATATGAGGGAAAGGAATTAAAAGGAGAAATAGATATGAATTATACACCATTTGAAGATCTTAGGCCGTTCTTTGGACTTGAACCAATTCGTAAACATACGAATAACAAGAAGCGACTTGAGAGCATCCAAAAACGATTCACAAGTAGACATGTGTGCCCCATCTGCAAACAGGAGATGAAACATGTCGAAGGAACTAACGTTATGGTTTGCAACAATCCTTCGTGCAAGGGACAAAAGATAAAAGTATATGATGAAAACAGAGACGGAGAAAATCTTACCATTAATTGCGCTCTGTTTCATACATTAGACGAAACCGGTGCGAAGATTGCAAATAATATTTTTTATGAATAAAAGGAGAAAGAAAAATGACAAGAGAAGATTTTGCAAGAGCCGTATCTACGGAGACTGGATTTACCATCAAGGATGTGAAGGCTGTACTCGGTGCAATTCGTAAGGTTCTCGTTGAGGAGCTGAAGAAACAGGAGACAGTTAAGTTTATTGATGGCATCACCTTTGAGTCGTCCATGACCGAGGAGTATGAGATGAAGAGTCCTCGTACTGGAGAGACTCTCGTTGTTCCTGCCAGAATTAAGCCTCGTTGTAAATTTGGCGCAACTCTTAAACGAGATATTAACGAATAAGGAGAATCGTGATGGCATTCATATATTGCAACCCTAACCCAACGAATAGTACCGTTGGTGACTGTGTGATCAGAGGTATCGCTATTGCTTTAAACATTACATGGGAGCAAGCATATACTGGCGTAACCCTTAAGGGATATGAAATGTATGACATGCCATCTTCAAATCGTGTCTGGGGTGAATATCTGTATTCAAAAGGATTTCGCAGACATATCATCCCAGATACTTGTCCTAACTGCTACACAATAAATCAATTCGCTAATGACAATCCAGAAGGTGTTTATTTGCTTGCAACTGGAAGTCATGTCGTTGCTGTGATAGATGGAAATTATTATGATACATGGGATTCTGGAAATGAGATACCCATATACTTTTGGCGAAAGGAAGAATAATAAATGGACATTGCTCAACAGCCTTATTTTGCTCAACCGTGGAGTAATCCGGTTACTACGCAACAGCCGTATCGTCCACAGAACAATTCGAACTCTTCAAGTCTTATGACTGTCCTAGTTCATGGTGAAGACGAGGTAAACAATTATCCAGTTGCCGCAGGATTTACTGTAATGCTTGTGGACTTTGATATGAAGAAGTTTTGGTTGAAGACTACTGGAATGAACGGTGTGCCACAACAGCCTAGAGTGTTTTCCATTCACGAAGAGACTCCTACGGTGAATACTATTCCAACTGGCAACTATGTTTCCAAGGATGAGTTCAATGCGCTTAATGCGAAACTGGATAAACTCTTAAAAGATTTAGGAGGAAATGATAATGTTTAATCCTATGCAAATTTTTCAGATGTTTGGTGGACAGCAGAATATGCTTGGTCAGCATCAGCAGATGATGAGCGAATATCAACGGCAAGGCATCAATCCACAGATGCAAGTTCAGCAAATGCTTAACTCTGGGCGAATAAGCCAAGAGCAATTTAATCAGGCGAGAATGATTGCAAACATTCTTACTGGAAGAGGATTTTGATTTTTCTGGGCCTAGAAATTCAAAATATAAACTGTCAACATTTCTTTTAAGAAAGGACTAATCTTAATGTCATTAACAGAGAATGGTGGCGGCCTCTCAGCCGCAGATGTAGCAGCAGTAACTGGCGGTAACGGTTATGGTTTTGGAGGAGGAGATTTCGGATACTGGATTCTCATCCTCTTGATTTTTGCCTTCATGGGGAATGGCTTCGGCTATGGCTATGGTGGTGGAGGCGGTATGCAGGGTGATGTTCAGCGTGGTTTCGATCAGCAGTCTGTAATGTCTGGTATCAGCGGAATCAACACTGCCCTCTCCAATGCGGAAGTTTCCAGATGTAATTCTCAAGCAAACATTCTTCAGGCTATTAATACTGGACAGATGGCGGCTAATCAGAATTATAATACGCTTGCAATGGCGCTTCAGAACTATGCGTTTAATAACAGTGCGGGCATTGCTGATCTCAAATACTCGATTGCTACAGAAGCATGCGCAGATAGAACAGCTATTTCAGATGCGCTGAGAGATGTAATTGCTTCTAATACGGCGAACACTCAGGCGATTCTTGACAAGATGTGCCAGCAGGAAATGGAAAGTCTCCGACAGCAGAACTCGAATCTTCAGACTCAGCTTAATCTGGCAAATCTTGCCGCATCTCAGAATGCCCAGACAGGACAGCTTCTTGCGGACAATGCGGCTCAGACTGCCGCTCTTAAGCAAGCACTTAATCCTACTCCTGTTCCCGCTTATGTTGTTCAGAACCCTTCTTGTTGTAATTATGGTTACTCTACCGGATGCGGTTGTGGAATGATTGCTTAAGGGGAGGTGGAGTACATGGCTGAATATTCAGCAAATGCCGTCCAGACTGTGAACCCCGGAGAATCCGTTGTGTTTACAGATACCCCTGTTCCATGTGAGCGTGGTTTCATTCGGCACAGAGATGATTCGGGAAGTTTTCTTCTTAAGGGTGCTGTGTTAAGACGGCCTTGTGGATGTCCATCTTCGCAGTTCGCCAATTATCTGGTAGACTTCAGTGCCAATATTGCCATTCCTACCGGAGGAACCGTTGAGGATATATCTTTGGCGGTCACGATAGATGGTTCTACTATTCCTTCCAGTACAATGATTGTAACTCCTGCCGCAGTTGAAAATTATTTCAACGTGTCCGTTGCAGTTACAGCACAGATTTGGACGGGCTGTTGTGAAACAGTTGCAGTTCGCAACACAAGCAGTCAGCCGATTCTAGTACAGAACGCCAATATTATTTTGACAAGGCCAGATTTAGCCGTCACAAGATAAGGGGAGGAGAAGGATGGTAGATAAAACGATTACTGATCTCAAAGACCTTCTAATGGAAGAGATCAAAAAATTAACAAAAAAGAACGACTTATCTCCAGTCGAATTGGAGAATGCTGATAAGGCATTAAAGTTGATTTGCAAAATAGAAAAGATGGAACGTGGAGAATATGCTGATGATGACGAAGGCTATTCGTCTCGCAACTATTGGATTTCATCTTATGACCATCCTATGCGTTATTACGATAATCGTAATGGCAATCAGCCATATGCTCGTGGCAGATATAGTTCTCGTAGTTATGATAATAATTACAGCGGTCACAGCATCAAGGATCGGATGGTTTCGCAACTTGAGTCTATGTATGATGAAGCAAAGACAGAACACGAACGACAGATTGTTGACGAGTGGATTAAACGCATTGCTTCGGAGAATATGTAATTATGGTGGGGCGGTTCTGCCGCCCCATAAAAAACAAGGATTAAAAGGAGAACTACAAATTGGAAGAATTACAGATTGCTCTGCCAGAAAATCTTGAGACTATGCAGTTGCCAGATCCGGGGTATGTTAATTACTGGAGACTGTTTAATGATAGAATCATTTATATGGATATGGATATTGATGATAATGCTCTTGAAATACAGAAGGATATTTTATATTTCAATATGGTTGATGTGGGTATTCCCAAAGAAGAACGTAAACCTATAAAGATTATTATTAATTCTCAAGGTGGTTATTTAGCTGAAGCAATGAGTCTTGCAACTACATTTAAACTATCTGAGACTCCGGTATGGACATATAATGCAGGTTATGCTTATAGCGGTGCTTGTATTCTGCTCGTTGCAGGACAAAAACGTTTTGCACTCCCCTACTCTTTCGCACTTTTTCACAGTGGATCTGGTGGAGTGTCTGGAACATTTGAGCAAACACAAGAGGCTCAGAAGCAATACAAGAAACAGGTAGATGACATGAATAAGTTCTTCATGGAACAAACAACCATTGAAGATAAAGTGTTCAAAAGAAACAAATCTAAGGATTGGTACTTCTCTGTTGACGACCAGTTAAATTATGGACTCGTTGATTGTGTAGTATCATCTCTTAATGAAATTATTGTATAATGACTACCATTGGTAGTCTTGCTGTGCGTACAAATATCTTGGTGAAGATGCGCTAGTCACGTTGCCAAGAGCATCTGAAATGCGAGAGCTTACGGGTTGGGATACTGGCCAGTAGGCTCTTTTGATTTTGTCGTGAGACAATTTCGTCAAGGAAGGAAACCTCCAAGGCAAAGGATGTGTACTGCATTATATCGTTGTATAGTGCCAATTTCACGCCGTCCCGAAAATACACCGCCACTAGGAGTGGAGCAACCCTGATGCCATGTGCGTAGGAAACACATGGAATGGAGTAAGTAGGGGAAACCTAAAAACAAGGGATGTTGTCGTTGATCTCTGGGAAACCGGAAGTATAAGGCGTGTTGGTTGGGTGAGTAGGGCAAAGCGACAGTCATGGTTACAGAAGAACAACATCGAGTGGTATGTGTTATAAAATTCTGAATGATGCCTGAAAGTTGTGGGCGAGGAATCCCACATGAGTTATGGAGTTACTACTCTGGGGTAAGAAGTGTATGGGCGACGGCTCATATGCTCAGACTTATCTCCTCATTCGCATAATAATATAACCATATAGTGTGGCAAGACGAAGGTCTATTTGTTTGCACAGCAAGGCTACTGATGACGAATAAAAGGAGAAACAATTTGGCAGACTACATACGTTTTGACGGTGAGTCAGACGAGGAACTGATATATAGAGTTTGCTCTGACAAGGATAAGATTGGTACTTGGGATGATGTCGCTACAATTTTAAATCGACTGCTTGGTACTGATTATGGCGAAAGTACATTTCGCAAAAAGTATGTTGCGTTTACAAAAATGTTTGATGCTAATCGTCGGCGGTTTGTTGATGCTGATGGACAGTTGGCTGAAATCAATACGAAGATTCGTGAGCTTCAAAAGGAGCGTGCAAAACTCCAGAGTGAGAAGCTTGAATATAATCGTTATCTCCGAGAGGACGCTCGTGATGAATTAATCATGGAACACATCTGCGATGCCATTTCTTCCCTCCCTCCGCTTGAGCGTCCTCTCCCAATTCTTCCGTTTCATGGTCATAAAGAATATGCTCTGATTTTTGGCGATGAGCATTTTGGTGTTGAGTTTACAATACCCGGTATTAATAACGAAATTATTAATGAGTATAGTCCAGATATCTTTATGAAACGGATGGATTTATTATTGGCTAAGGTTACTGAGAAAGTAGAGTCCGAAGGTATTGATATCTTAAATGTTTATTCTATGGGTGACTTTTCTGACGGATGTTTGCGTGTGTCTCAGTTACGTAAGCTACGGTACGGTGTAGTTGAGGGAACTATTAAGTACGCAGATTATATTACTCATTGGCTCAATGATTTAACCAAAGTTGTCAATGTAAGATTCCAAATGACAGACGGAAATCATACTGAACTTCGTCAGCTAGGACAACCAAAGGGAACTTTTATTGATGACAATATGGGAAAGGTCGTTCGTGAGTTTATTAAAACTCGGCTTGCAAATAACGCCAACTTTGAGTTTATTGAAAATCCTACTGGATATATTTTTGACGAGTTATGTGGATATTGGATTCTTGGTATTCATGGTGAAGTTAAAGACATGTCTTCTGCTCTTAGAGACTTTGCCCAGATATATGGTGTTCCGATTAATTATCTTATTGCGGGACATATGCATCATAGTCGCAACGAGGAGATTGGTATTAATGTAGAAACTATTAATGTGCCATCAATCATTGGTGTAGATCCGTATTCTATGACTCTTAGAAAAACTTCGTCTCCCGCTGCGAAGCTTTTAGTGTTTGAAGAGCGGGAAGGAAAAAATTGCGAATACACATTTAAACTTTGATGAGGTTGCGGCATTGCCAAATAGTGGCGGTGTCGTGATTTCATATAGGGCGCTTAGTTCACGTTCGGCAAAACTAATACGTACTAAATACGTATTGTCGGAGGTTCAAATCCTTCAGCGTCCGTTATCAAGGAATATAAGGAGATATTATTGTGGCAGTACAAAAGAAAGGTATGAAGGTGACAAGCAAACGCACCACTACTTCTGCTCCTGTTACAGAGCGTAAGTCTGCCGCAGAAGTCAGACAAGAGAACGAAAAACTCTTAACAGAAAATCAACGATTAAAGAACGGTGCGTTTTGTTATATGTGCGGAAGGCACTTGGTGAAAGATCGGTTTTATGTTAGTACCGATCCAAGAATACAAAGCGGTGTCTGTCCTATATGTAAAGATTGTGCTAGAAAAATTGCACACAGGATAGATGTCAATGGAGATGAACATGAACCTACGAAGGAATCTGTAATAGAAGCTTTGCGTTATTTGGATAAACCATTTATCGAATCTGTGTGGAATGCAAGCATTCAAGAGTCTGCAAATCTTACGGCGGGTAAGACGAAGTCTACGCCTTGGATGGCATATGCCAAAAATATTCAGATGGTGAATTATGTTGGTTTAACTTTTAAAGATTCGGACATGTTCAAAGTTCACATCAAATATGACGATGAAAAGACCGAACAGGAATTAGTTGAAGAACACTCTGGTCAAGATACATATGATAGTTTTTTGAAAAACAAAGCTGACGTTGTACGTCTTCTTGATTATGATCCGTTTGAGCGAGAACCAGTTAGTGATCAGCCATTCTTATATTCTCAGCTTCTTGGAATGCTTGATGCTTCTGAAGATGCTAATGAGGATATGATGCGGGTCTCGTCTGCTATTCAGATTGTTCGTGGATTTCTTCAGCTTCAGAAGATTGATGATGCCGTTGCGAAGCTGATGGGTAATGTGAATCAGTTGCAGGATAATTCTGCAACCATCAAGTCGTTACAGGATAGCAAACAAAAGATTACCAGTATGATTACTAATCTTGCGGCTGAGAGTTGTCTGAGTTTGAAGAACAGTAAGAGCAAGACGAAGGGCGAAGACACTTGGAGTGGCCATATAAGAAAGTTAAAAGAATTAAACCTTAGAGAAAGTGAAATTAATGGGTTTGATATAGAGACTTCAAGGGCAATGCGTCAAGTGATGGATCTCAGTCACCGTTCTATTTTACAGGAATTAAAACTTGACGAATCAGAATGGTCATCTATGGTCGCTGATCAGCGAGACATGATATACAAAACAAAAAAAGAACTGTCTCGTTATAAGGAAATATCCAGAATACTGTTGCGTGAAAATTTGGATTTAAAAGATTTTATTGAAGACAATTCAATAGAGTATAAAAAAAATCTTGTTGATTTAAACAAGCTGTTTTTTGTTGATGAACAAAATGAGGAGAATAGTGAAGATGGGTAGACCAGTTATAGATTTAACGGGCAAGCGTTTTGGAATGTTAACGGTTGATTATCTGTATCCAGAAGATAAATATGACAAAAACGGTGGACACATGCAAAAGCAATGGTATTGTACGTGCGATTGTGGTGGACATCGAATTGTAACCGGAAACTATTTAAAATTAGGACATATTAAATCTTGTGGATGTACAGAACGTCAAGAGTGTTTTACTGGTAGAAAAATCGGCATGTTAACTGTTGGTGAGTCATTCAAGAAAAAAAAGAGAACATATTATCATTGCATGTGTGAGTGTGGTAATTGTGTAGATGTTGATCATTATGCCTTGCGAGATAAAAAGCGTGTAGATTGTGGTCGGCATAATAAAATAAAACGTCCCAACAGAATTGTTGATATGAGAGGATATACTGTCGGAAGGTTAACCGTATTGGACGAGGAACCAATTAGACATATCACTTCCGGTGGTAATACTATCATTAAATGGAAATGCAGATGTGCCTGTGGTAATATAATAGAAATTTCAACCGCTTCTTTAAAACAAGGAAAAACTAAGTCGTGTGGATGTCTCGGTGCAGAACGTAGTAATATGACCGTTGAGGAATATAGAGACAGGGTTGTTAATAGCCCAAACAGAAAATGGGAGGCTGTTGATTTGACGGGGCAACGTTTTGGAAAGCTTGTTGCGATCGAACGTATAGACGATTTAAACAGATCAAAAGGTCGAGTTCTTTGGAAGTGTAAATGTGATTGCGGAAATTATACCGTTGTTCAAACGAGTAATTTAACAAATGGACATACTCAATCATGCGGTTGTATTAATTCTGTAGGTGAAAGTATTATAGGTAGATATTTGGAAAAATGTAATGTGCAATATAAAAAGTTTTATAGAGATCAGCGGTGTAGAGATAAGCGTCCATTACCATTTGATTTCGCAATATTGGAGAATGACGAATTAAAAGGTCTTATTGAATATGACGGCAAACAACATTTTGAAGTGGTTCGTTTTAATGGAATGACTCCTGAAAGAGCTAAAGCTTCATTTGCCACCGGCGTTATACATGATGAAATTAAAAATGAATTTTGTCGTTGTAACAACATTCCTTTATTGAGAATAAAATACGATCAAATGGATAACATTGAATTATTGGTTGAGAATTTCTTGAATGAGGTTTTAGATGACCGAGCCGCATGATGACGGCTTAACATTTATAGAATTTAAAAACCAATGCATTCAAGGTTATCAAGTTTTCGTAAAGCCGACGGCTTATATGTTGTCTTCAAAAAAAATGGACTCTTTAATTAGAATTGCACAATTACAAAGATATTATCAATGTAATCCTGTTAGATTTATTGAGGATTTTTTTCACATAGAATTGCTTGATGCTCAAGCTTGGATTTTAACACAAGCTTTTATCACACCACAGGTGCTCTTGCTGTGTACGAGAGGGTTTGGAAAATCGACATTAATTGACTTGATGTTGATGACAAAAGGGATGCTTTTTAACAACTACTGGTGCTATTTATGTTCTGGTAGTTCGGCACAGGCTCAGACCACCTTTACGACACTAGAGCGTTTGGCCAATGACAATATAGATACAATGATTGGTTCTACTGGAAAAATATTTAAAAATGAAGTCGTTGTCAAGCAGGCGGCAGGGGACGGATTTAGTCATAGTAGTGATGGGTTTTCATATGAACTGTACAACGGTTCGAGAACCCAGACGGTCAATAGTAATATTGATCGTCAAAGAGGCAAGAGGGGTAATGTTGTCTTTGATGAGGCGAGTTACCTTTCAAGTGAGATGCTCCAGACGTACGCTGCTTTTGCCATTGTTAATAAAAGTTTTAAGTCTGGTAAAGATGCTAGCGGCAGGAGTTTGGATCTTGTACGTATTAAAGCCATTCCAGAAGAAATACCAAACCAGTTGTTTTATATATCTTCTGCATCGTCTACTGACACTGAATATTATAAAATATACAGAGACTTTAGTAAGCGAATGTTAATGGGGGATACTAATTACTTTGTTGCATCAATCGATTGTGAAATAGCTTTCGAACCAACAATTCATGGCAAGCGTGTAAACCCATTGTTGACTAGAGATACTGTTGAGGCGGCTTTGCGCACATCGCCTGAGAAGGCTAGAAGAGAATATTTAAATCAGTTTACTACTGATGTTGGAGCTGATGCAATTATAAGGCGTGGCGTTATTACTCGTAACGAGGAAGTTAGAAAACCACTCTTATATAACGACACTGGAGATAAAAAGTTTATTATAGCCTATGACCCCGCTCGTAGCTACGACAACTCTGTAATATCTGTAATGGAAGTTTATAAAGTAAAGTTACTTGACGGTTCAGAAGATATACGAGGAAGAATCGTTTCCTGTCAAAACCTAATGGATGTTGGCAAAAAGACAAAATCTCCAATGAGGACACCAGAACAGATAGCGTATTTAAAACAGCTTATTCTTGATTATAACGCAGGAGCCGATGCTTATGGAAATATTCTTGGTGTTTATATCGATGCAGGATCCGGTGGCGGCGGTGTAAACATAGGCGATTTTTTGATGCCAGATTGGGAAACCAAGGATGGTATGGTTCATAGAGGTTTAATAGACAGAGAGTATTCGGCAGAATATGTTGGATCTTTTCCAAATGCAGTTGATAAGGTTAGGCTTATGAGTCCTAGTAAATACAAGTCTGAGATGTACGAATGTCTTATTGAGCTGTGTAATCAGGATAAAATAAGTTTCACTGCTGAATATGATAATAAGGGATATCTAACAATTTTTGATATAGACGAAGAACTTCTTTCCAAAGAAAGAACACGTATAGAAGAAGGTTTAAAGAAAAAGAAATTAAATCAAAAGGAATTTGAAGAGAAAGTTAATGAGGAACTTGGCAAGATTCAATCTGTAAATACTAGGGTTGAAAAACTTACGTGGCAAGAAGAACTTTCTCTCGCAAACATCGATGCAATGAAAGAAGAAATTGTTTCGATGATTCGTAAGAAACGTGATACTGGGCGTGATTCTTTTGAACTCGCTCCGGAAAAAGCTTCTAGATGCCATGATGACCGTTCATATACAGCATGTTTGTTGGCTTACGGTCTTGCCCAAGAACGCCGCAAGCTAATTCTCAACCGTAAACCAAAGACTGATGCTAGCACATTGGTGTCACAGCTTAAGATTCGCCGTGGTTCATATAACGGCAAAACAATATAAAGGGAGGTGCGTATATGGCACAATCTAAACAAGGTGCTAATACACCTTCTACAATGACAGCCGCTGAGAAGATTAAGTGGTATGACAAGAATCATAATCGTGTACAAAATTTTGACAATGCATCTGATGCGTTGAAGATTCTTCGCAATCCAGATAAACAGGTATTCCGTACTATACCGACTTACGACAAGGGTGTGGTTGTTACATATCTTCAGAACGCAATGAGGAATGAGGTCAACCTCAGAAGTTTGGCGTGGTACTTGTTCTACCGCTCTCAGATTTTTCAGCGAGTTGTAGTTTATTTTTCATCGCTATTCGACCTTGATGCTAGAATTGTTATTCCCAACTATAATCTTGTTGGCGACAATAATAAAGATGCGGTTATGCGCTCTTATTACAATACTCTTGTTGCGCTCAAGAACTGGAATATTGTAAACGAATTTTTCAAGATATATGTTACCTGTTTTATTCAAGATGTCAGTTATAATATTGCATATTATGATGAGACGGGATTGTTCTTTTTGCCAATGCCCGCAGACTACTGTCGCATTGTTGCACAGTATCCTTCTGGCGATTATTCATTTGCGATTGACATGAGTTATTTTAGAGGTTCTACCAGAGATTATATTGATTTGTGGGGCGAACCATTTGTAACCATGTGGCGTAATTATGAAGCCGACAGGACGAAGAATCGTTGGCAAGTCGTACCAGATGAATATGCCGCATGCTTTAAATATCGTTCATACGATTGGCAGACTATCATCAGTCCGTTTTCTGGGATGTTCTTACCATTAATTAACCTTGAGGATGTGGCAGATGTACAGGCTGTTGCAGATGCACAGGAAATCTATAAGATGATTTGGTATGAACTTGAAACCATAACAGGAAGTAATGTGCCAGACGATTGGAAGGTTGACCCGAATGTTGCGGTCGATTATTTTAATCGAATGATTCAAGAGGCGTTGCCAGATTATACAACTGCCGCAATGGTTCCGGGTAAACTTAACGTCATTGATTTTTCAAGCAATGACAAAACTAAGGAATCAAATAAAGTTCTCAATTCTACAAAGACAGTCCTCAATACTTCCGGTGGAGCGCAGGTTCTTAATTCAGCAGATATTACTGGAACGACAGCATATAATGCCGTACTTAAAGTTGATACTGAATTTGCTATTTGTACTCTTCTGCCACAGACCGAAGGATGGTTCAACAGAATCATTGGCAACATGATTTCGAATCCGTCAAGGATTAAATTTTTCCATGTTGGCAGATTGACTCGTGAGGACTTTAGAAAAGAGATGCTTGAAAATGCACAGTATGGATTACCGTCAAAGATGTCAGTTATGGTTCTCAGCGGCATTGACGAACTTAGTATTCTGAGCATGAATTATCTTGAGGAAGAAGTCTTAAATCTGAGCGAACGCTTTGACTCTCCGCTCAGTTCTAGCTTCACACAATCGTCTGAAGTTGGTAGACCCAAAAGTGATCCGAGTGAACTTACAGATGACGGTGAAGCTTCAATAGATAAGAGGGACACTGCAAATGGATAAAGATACTTTATTTATTAAAACCAAAGATAGCGAGACCATTAGTCTTCTTAAAGAAAGTGGATTTACTCTCCTATCTTTTAATAATAATATTGCCACATTTATAAATGACGGCAAGATTAATTTTGACTTGTTAGGAAAGAAGGTAAACTTTTCTAACAGACTTGAAGTATAGGGGGTCTACATGGCAAAGAAGAAATTACTTACCATTGATGACCTTGTGCAATTTTGTGCCAATAATAACCTGTATGAATTTAGTGCGGACAAAACTGGATATCAGCTTTGTGTTCAAGTACCTGTAACATACGAGGAGTTAGAAGACGATTCTGACTCCTCTTTACTTTTTGGCAGGGTGCGCTTAATTCACACAGGAAGGAATCGCAATGGATCTAATGTGACTGAAGAGGCGGCAAAGAAATGTATGGATGGCATTGCCTACAAACCGTTGCTTGCAAATTTCATTCAAGATGAAAATGGCAATTGGGATTTCACATCTCATGACAGAGAGATTGATGAAGAAGGCAATATCATTTATATCGAAAAACAGATTGGATGTTTTACATCTGATAAGCCAACCTTCGAACATGTTGATGAACTTGACAAAGATTTTATTTTTGCAAATGTTGCAATTCC
>OCVV011269608.1_pt1 | contig 18303 bp, 22 predicted proteins | sample 1539721 | NCBI WGS metagenome assembly OCVV01 (sample SAMN02144230, study PRJEB22623) | gut metagenome | biome: sheep rumen | host: Ovis aries | place: New Zealand | reverse complement strand
ACGTGTTTCACAACCGATTTTTCTATTTTGTGTTATGCTACTGCAAATAATCTTGAAAATGGGTTAAATGGTGATCCTATTATCCTTTTTTCTTTGCAGCATCGTCATATTGCGGTTCCTCCTTTCCCATCCTGTCTTGTTCAGCGCAATTATGAAGTCAGTGTTATCTCGAGTAAAGAATCGTGTCTGTAGAATTGTTTTTGCCGTTTTTATAGATCACTATACAGATCCGCTTTACACTCCCCATCCTCTATCAGATTCCGGAACGCTGCTTCCACAGTTGGCTTGTCCTCTCTGTATGTAACACCGAACCATTGATCATCCGTGGGCAGTACCGTGAACTCCGTTCCTTCCTTCAGCATCCCATCGGCAATGATCGGAAGGAGGTATTCGTCCTTATTTTCATCCTTCATATTCTTCAGGAACTCCGCTGCTTTGATGAACCCATTCTTCCCGTAATAATCGTCAGCGTTGATCACAGCGAAGGGGCCGCTGATAAGACCATCACAAGAAAGCACAGCATGTCCCGTGCCCCAGGGCTTTGTTCGATCCAGTCCATCTTTGCCAGGAAAGCCTGGTGTGTTTGATATCTCTTGATAGGTGTATTTGATTTCCACGCCAAGGGGCTTGCAGATCTGTTCCACTCTCTCCCCGATTACAGCCTTAAAGTCCGCCTCAATGTTGTGCCGGATGATAAAGATAATGGAATCGAACCCGGCTGCTATCGCATCGTGGATGCTGTAGTCGATTATAAGGTGGTTATTATTGTCAATCGGTGTTAACTGCTTTATTCCCGTGCCAAAGCGCGAGCCGATGCCCGCTGCAAGGATGACGAGGTTTTTTTGTTCATATGCGTTGATCTCATTTCTTTCTTATGCCTTGGATGACGCCAATTATCGACTTCCTCTTTATCACGACAACTATTGTAATTGCCGCAAACAAACTATATCGCAACAGAGTGAATCGATACATGAAGCTGAATCCCACAGAACAGAGCAGAACAAATACGGATATAAGTAAAACAGTCCTGCTATCATAAAGATCCATATGTCCAATCTTTTCCATGCAAACGCGGCGACTAAATATATAATGTCCTATACTATATGCGAGATAACAAGCAACTGTCGTATAGCCAGCTGCGATGTACCCATACATTTGAATAAAAATATAGTTCAAAACGATATTAAGAACAGCAGCCAATGTCGAAGCAATGGACATAAACTTCTGTCGCTCATAATACATTTGTGGAATTGCAAATATATTATAGAGAAAGATAAAAAACACACTGCATGCTACTGGTGGAACAACATAAATTGCTTCATAATACTTCTCGGGAGCAAAAAACGCGACAACTTCAGGAACAAACAGTAACATAGCACAAATACCAACCGCCAAGAATAGCAGTAGCATATTCGTTGTACGTCTGATAGCCCCATAGTCTTTTTTGTTTAGTTTTTCATAAGTCCAGGGAGTTAGTGAACCATTAACTGCATTCGTAAACAACTGAATAAGAAGCCCAATACTGTATGCAACGCTATATATACCTACCTTACTCGCACCTGCGTAACGTTGAATCATGACCCGATCCGCCTGGGCAAGCAGTACCATCGAAAGATAATGTGGTAACAGCGGGATATTGAAGCCTAGTGCATATTTCCAATGTGCCTTATGAAAAAAAGCTCTCCCTTTATAAAACTGGAGCACCATTATTGCCCCAGCCACTAAAACCTCTGCCAACACGACAGATATTATTCTCGCGAGAGACTTATCATAATCTGCCGTTAGAACAAGTACCAGCCCCAGAGCAGGATTAAGAACACTTTTTATAATTGTAATTATAACAGCATGCTTATATTTGAACTCAAATCGTTGACGGGCAAGCCAAAACTGCACACACGGTTCCACCCACAGGTGTACGAGCATCAGAAGAAGAGCCAATTCACTAAGCCCGAGAACACCGCTCCAGAAAGATCTAAAGGGTATATAAATTACTGTAAATACAAGAACTAATATTGTAACTAATCCTTGCATCGAAGAAACGTATATGTCTTTTTCTCTTTTATCCTGAATTCTATTTAAAGCATTATTAAAGGCACCATAATATAGATTGAGTGAAGTAAAGATGGTGAGTATACTAAACCACGAAAGGTATAAACTATAAGTTCCATACTCATCTGTAGTCAGTAACCTGGTAAAGATTGGTACTGTAATAACAGAAATCCCCTTTTGCATCAAGTTGCAAAAGACAAACCACAGAGAAGCTTTTGCCATCAAACTTAATTTTTTATATTTCTGGATTAATCTACCCATCAACTGTTTGCCCCATTTCTTCGCTTTCCAATAAGAATTCCTATTGAATAATGTGCAAGGTATCCTCTACTCCTTTACGCTGTGCATCGATACAACGAACCTCTTCAGGATAGTATCCGCATCCTACTACTGCTATAATGGCTTCGCTTTTAGATATCCCCATGAGAGCTTTTAAATCATCTTCCGTTTTATAGAACGCCTTCCATTGCATAATACAATGGCCTATACCCTGTGAATGTAAAGCTAAAGAAAGGTATGAAAGGTATAGCCCTCCATTTATATACCACTGGAACTGTTCAACGTCAGAAAAATAAGCTGCTCTATCTGTTGTCACAATAATATAGTTAGGAACCTCTCCCTTGAAGCCAGAACTGCCGGTGATTAGGCTATCAATTTTCTCGACAGTCTCTTTAGAATTACTGAAGTAAACATAAGAAGCTTGTCTATTACAGGCAGACGGTGCACGGTTCGCAATCTTTACCGCCTCTCTTATATTTTCTTCCTTAACCGGCTCTTGAAGATACGTTCTAATACTATGTCTTGACGAAAAGAAGCTTTCTAAATCGAGCGTTTCATCCGGTAATAAATCCGTTTTAGTGTAGTATTTTGATCCAGCTTCTAAATCAGCCCGCACAGAATCGATATACTCAGAGCCTAATTTGCTCTTCAGAATAAAGCTTTTCCCGTCATTTCTTACGCACAACAATACTCCATTACGCTCACCCTCGTAGGACCTCGTCCCAATCAAACTCGTAACAATATCGGGATACAAGAGAATCTTACAACCGTTAAAGTACTTTTCTGCATACTCATAAGACTTCTTATCACGGGCAAGAAACAGCAACTTCTTATGTTTCTTATAAATCTCACCCGTTTTAAATCCTTCCTTCTCCTTGTAGAAATTAACAGTCTGCGGCATTATCAAAATCGGAATAATTCTCTCCTATCCAATTCCGGATGCAGTTTGCCTGAGCCTGATCTCCTAGATTATTATGAATCGGAACTGCGCAAAAAAACACCCGCTTCTCAATCGGAGTCATTCCGGTCAAAAGATTTATTGCTCTTCTTGTTTCACCACGGTATACGGGATATCTTTCCTTAAAAAGCCGCGCCTGAACAATTGGTCTGTGCAAAAAATGCAGCGCTCTTCCAATGCCGGGAAGCTTTTTAAGAATGCTTTTCAACGACTTCACATTCCTCAGTACCTTAGTATCGTTAGACAAGTAAATTCCTCCCTTGTTGTCGTATGACACATTGGAGAATTTGATATCAAAGGCACTGAAAAAGAGTTTAAATCCCTTTAATCTTGCTCCGCAAAGCTTCTGTCCACAGATCAGCAGCTTCTGTGTTTAATCTCACATTGGTTGGCCACTCAGATAAGATCAGATTCTTTAGATCTTTTCTTACATCCGCACTTTCAATTACAGGTATGCCTGTATCTCTATGAATCTCTCTAGCTCTGTTGTCGACAGCAATGATAATTGTCCTTCTGCTATGTCGGAGAGCGTAAATTCCTCCATGTAGCCGTGATCCGACATAATCTATTTCAGGAAGTTCTAAAGTTCTTTCGTATGCATCAAGACTTCTATCCAGTACCGTCACTTTATCCAGGCTGACTATTGTCTTGACATATTCTAAATCTTTAGATCCTTGAGGCCAAAAATAAACATTATCATAGAGTTCTTGCAGCAGGTTGAACATAAAAACATCCTGTGCTTTATCGTTCATGTATCCTGTAACTGTGGTAACCACACTATTAGCTTTACGTATTGGAATTTCAGCACAAGTTGTATCAAGTCCCCACAATGTCACACAATTCGTATTAATTACATTTTTTATGCCTATTCGAGATAAATTATCCGCAGTATATTGATCTCTTACTGAATGCAGATAATCGTTCTTAAACAATTTCCTAAAAACATAGCTGGAATAGAGTCCTGCTGTACCCCCCCCGGCCCATCCTACGCCGAGAAGTACCATGTTCTTAATATTGATCATCCTTTCATTAAACTTCCAAACTCCATATTCCTCCATATGTGCAGATAAGAAATTTGTCCCGCATACTATAACAGCCTTTGATGAGAGCATCGTTTCAATGTCCTTATTGGATGCAGGGCAATGTGAAGCAACTTCATAAATCTCTTCACCCTGCAAAATATCATCTAATGCCCGCCGGGCATACTTCATAATGATATTATCCCCGAGATTATCAGACCCTTGCTGTGTGTTAATAAGCGTTATCACATTCTTCGTTTCACGTACAAACTTTGGCTTTGCTTTAAAATGTAGTCTGATGCATCCAATAGCACTCTTGCTCATGCGGATTATTCTTCTCGCAATTCTTTTTAGTATCATCGAGTCTACTCCCTATGGTTAATTCCGAACAACTTTGCTCTATCACTCATCGACGAGCTTGATATAGTAACTTTGTAATTTTATTGCCTCATCATGTATCGAGTATCCATTGTCCTTCAATATAGTGGCATACCCATTTCTCTTAGCAACGTTACTACTCTTGGCAATGTCTTCAATTTTTTTCACCCACAATTCAGCTTCATCATTTGGGAGGAATGTCAGCAAATCCGTAACTGCCATCTCTTTAGTAACCGTATTTGAAACAATCTCATAAAGACCATTTGCCTGTGCTTCAATTAGCACAACTGGCAACCCTTCATATTTTGAAGGGAGGAGGAAACAATCAAAAGCATTAAGCAGGCAATTCACATCGTTTCTTACTCCTAGAAATTTCACATGATCAGATATACCAAGTTCAATCGCCATCTGCTTTACATTATTTTCCAGGGTTCCTCGTCCTACAACGACAAGTGTCGCATTATTTTTATCTAACAGCCGCTGCATGACCTTCATCAAGAATGGATAATTTTTTTGATCCTCAATTCTTCCAACAATTCCAAGAACCAGTTCATCTTTATTATCAATTCCAATTTCCCGTCGTTTTTCATCTCTTACATTTTCAGAGAACACAAACTTGTTCAAATTAATTGCATTATGCATGACGTAAAAGTTTGATTGTTCTCCCCACATGCTTCTTCCCGCATCACTACCACATGCAAACAGATTCGTAGCTAGATACTTATCCATTCTTATCAGAATTGATTCCTTGATTTTTCGAGAGAAACTCTCAGGACTGTAAGCCAAATGAGAATGAGCTATTCTCACATTAACTCCATGTTTTTTCGCGGCATTAAGAACATAAAAACTCTGTGGTCCTCTATGGGAATGTACAATATCATACTTGTCACTATTAAGAACTGAATCAATTCCACGGAGAAAGTCTTTACGCCCATCCTGGATTTTGGGAACCTTGAATACCTGACAACCCAACTCTTTAAGCGGTTGCTCCAAAATACCCTGCTCATAATAGTTATAAATCAGAAAATCAAAATGTACCTGCTCATGGTCAATAAAAGAATAGTAATCATAAAGCAGTCTTGCTACTCCACCACCATCCAGCGAGCCCAACTCATGTAATACTCTTATCATTCTCTCTCTCCTACCAATGTGCTTCCCAGAAGAACTGATATGGAACTGTCATATGAAAACTTTGTTCATAGTAAAGAGTCATCATTATAAAATAGCCAAATAAAACCCCGTACATAATCCACTTTATAATCTTTTTATTCTTTGGAGCTACTTCCTGATAAGCTCTCGGATACAGCAAGAACAGGAAAGCGATAAAATAGTATGAATATCTATTGACGATATTCATCCTAAACACCATCAACCGACAAAATGCGCAGACTAAGCTTGCATACAGAATAAGTCTATCTGAACGAGATAAGGTGAGAATTTCTCCATTTTCCATTCTCCTTCGTTTTTTGATAACCATTGTGTAAATTCCAAGCACAAAACCCATAAGAATAATCAGGACCATATATAGACTTTGAAAGCTGACATGTCCAACACCCTCTGTAGCACTCGACAAATATGAGTAGTAATCCCTCTGCCCCCCAAGAAAGCTGGATCCGATTCGTACAATATATTCATATGCAACAAAGAAAATCATTGTTGCCACTATGCCCAAAAAAATATCTATTTTGGGGAATTTCAGCCGATCAAACAAGATCAGAACAAGACACAATATCGCAGCGGAGTGTACTGTTGAGGCGAGAATAACAATCGCAGCAAATCCGATATACCGCCTCATCTTGCGATCTTCTTTTTTTAGAATTTCATATCCTATCAGAATCAAAGATGTCGCCAGTGCCTGACGTACTATATTCATGTAGTTGTAATATGTTCCTGAAAGAATCAGGACATATGTGCTCATTCTAACATCAACAGAGTTCTTATAAATAAAGTAACCGACCGTCCCATAAGTGATCACACTCGTTACAATAATATAGAACTGGACATCCGGATTAATCATGCTAAGGAATTTGGTAAAATAACAATAGCCGATCTCCAAAGTTGTCCGGGCAGAATAAAGAGGAATGGATGCCCAACTTGTACTTGCCAATTCATCATATCGTTTTGCAAATTGGATTGCCAAATCTGTACCGATATATCTGCTTCTCAGAGCGGCAACAATTATCAGCAAAAAGTAGGCGAAATATACAAATCTCTTCTTATTCTTTTCTGATTTGTTTACATTCGTTGTTGCTCCAGCAAGAGCTATCAAGAAAAACTGAGCAAAGTATATTGCCATCTACAAATCCTCATCTTATCCTTACTGTTTCAGGCTATTCTCTGCGGCACAAATCTTCTTATCACAGTCTTTATTATTGCAAAAAGATTTGCCTTGATGTTCCTCGGTTCTAATCGTACAGCCTTCATTGCATTCCCCCAAGCTCTTTTGAAATCCTTCACATTCACATAGAAAGTCACGGACAGCCTCAAATATGCTGCGTAAGCATTAGGGTTCTTCTCCAAGTATTCTCTATTCTCTTCTAAAATAATCTCATAGCCCTTTATTCTTCTCTCCGGATGGGTTGAAATGCGATCCCCATCGTAATAGTGGTACCGCACTAGTGGCACATCTACATACCGCGCCTCATATTTTCGCAGAATCTTCAGCCAAACCTCAAGATCCTGAAGAGAAGGCATAGCGGTGTTGAATCCACCAACTTCTTCCAAAGCGCTCCTTCTAACAACCGGGAAAGATGCAGAGCCAATCAAATTCTCCCCAAAGTGTGCATCCAGTATCTTCCCACTGGGTAGCGGCTTAGTGTGCATATCCTCTGATCTAAGCCGTGTTTCCCCAGTTTGTTCAAAGAGATTCTCCACTTCACAATAAACAATACCGACCGTATCCGCATCAAAAGCCGGGAGCATCTTCTCGATCTTTTCCGAGAACCATTCGTCATCATCATCTAGTAGAGAAATGAATTCACCATGACTATTTTCCAGACCATAGTTTCTTGCCGCACAAGCACCACCGTTTTGGGGCATAGGGAGATATTGTACTTTCCCCTCATATTGTCTAGTCAGAGCTTCCAGTTTCTCAGCCAGTTCCCCACTCTCTGGGCTGTCATTCACAAGAATGATTTCTATGTTCTCGTATGTTTGAGACACAATACTATCTATTGCTCGTTTAACGATTTCGGGTTTCCGTTTATATGTAGTGATAATTGCTGTAATTAATGGGCTGTCAATTATTTTTTCCTTATCCATCTCTCTCACCTCATGCACAAATTACGCAGCCTTTTGCATATCGTCTTCGAACCTAATCTTGTTAGCCACGTAACTATACTTAGGTCTACTCGGGGAAAGTACATCTATTTTCCTGTACCACCCCCCACGAGATTCCAGGACAAATTCCTCTTTGTGCTTCATAATTGTATCAGACGGAATATCCTTATATACGAGGCAGTTGGCTCCAATCACGCAATTATCGCCAATGTGGGCACCCGCAAGAATAGTCACGTTGCTGGCTATCCAGCAATTGTTCCCTATTACCACAGCCCTGCTGTTTAAAGGCTGCTCTACAATAGGAATACTTGAATCTTTGAAGCTATGGTTATGATCATATATCTTCACGCCTTCTCCAAAGATGCAATTGTCATCAATTTTGATACTGTCAATTGCTGTAGCGGAGAAATAATTGTTTAAGAACACATTATCCCCAAACTCAATGCGCCCTTTATCTTGAAGATAAAGCCTGAAAGCACCACGGAATTTAAAGTGCGTGCCAAACAAGAACTTACTTCCATAAACCATTTTATAATAAGCAGTGACGCAAACTCTTCTGATGTTAATTAATAATCTATGTAATAGCATCATAGCATTGCTCTCCCATAACCTTCTCACCGGAAATAGACAATCCACTTGTCCAAGTCCAGGTCGGTTTCTCTATGATACTCTTTAACTTTAGCGGCAGGTACGCCACTATATATACTCATTGGCTCGCAAGTTGTCCGTGGCGTTACCACTGCCCCTGCACCAATAACTGTTCCATTTTTAACAGTACAACCGTTTAATACGATAGCCCTGACAGCTATCCAAACATCATTTTCAATTACAACAGGTTCTGTATAATAGTCGAACTTGACTGTTTTATGATTATGTGTCCCTGTTACGATCATGCTGTATAGAGCTATGTTCACATTATTCCCAATTGTTAGCCCACCACGACCATCCAAATAACAGTACTCATTAATCGTTGTATTGTTCCCAATCTTTATCTTCCAGGGAAGGGTCACTATCGTTTTCATCATGATTCTGGAATGCTTACCAATCTTCATCCCGCATAAACGATATAGGAGTTTCCGTATCGTCCAACAAGGAATGTTGTTGATGAAATAATTACAGAAAACATATAGCAACCCTGCTGCAAGCGCTTTTAACTGTGCCTTCATAGGCTTTTCATCCTCTATATATCTCTTCCATTTCAGCTACGGTTCTGTGGATGTCAAATCCAGCTTCACTTACAGCAGCTGTATAATCTGATCTAGCCGCTTTCCTATTCTCATAAGCATTTATCGCAACTCTTGCATACTCTTCTGAGTCAAGTTTCACTCGCTCAACCAGATCAGTAATAACGCATTCCTCAGATATCGTATCTGCGATTACACACTGAATGCCGGACGCCTGAGCCTCAATAATCGTGTACGGCAAGCCCTCAAACAAGGATGGAAGGAGAAACACATCAGCGGAGGATAGGAGCTCTGGAACATCATTCCTATTTCCCAACCACCATATGCTGTCTTTCAGTCCGCATTCTTCTGCCTTCTTTTCTAACTCCTGTCTCAAATCGCCCTCTCCAGCTACAAGAAGAACGGCTGTTGGAAGCGTTTGATGAATCAGCCGAAAAGCATCGATTAGGAAGCTCTGATTCTTTTGATGATTCAGCCTGCCTATGTTCAAGAATACTGATGCATCCCCTAGTCCCAGTTCTTCTCGCTTCAGCTTTCGTTGTTCCTCTTTATAACCATATTTGTCTACATCAATTCCATTCTTGATGATCTTATACTCCCCGGAGGAGAACACGCTCGGAGGCAACAACCATCTTGCCGCTATATCTGAACAGGCCAGATAATCTGTCGTATCATTTTTATAAAATCCTTTGCATAGGATATGACCAAAATACTTGATCTTACTATTCACAGACGAATTATGGCTGTGGAGAATTCTAATAGGAATCCCTGCCTTCTTAGCCATGTGAATAAATGGCAGTTCCTCCCCCTGGGCAATATTAAAATGAATTACATCATATTTGCCGCTGTTAACAGCCATAAAGCGTCTGAAGGCTTTATATGCCTTTACATACCTAGTAACAGGGTTTGAAATTGTTTTATTGACAAGCGTCCGCCTCTGTATGCCTGCCCTAATTAGCCTTTCGTCATACACACCAGGAACAGCGTCTATGCTCAGCAATTCCGGCGTGTAATGCTTCCTATCCAACTGCTCAATCAAGTTCACGATAAAGGCTTCTGCACCACCGGAAGAGAAAGTCGGCGTGAAGAATAGTATTTGCTTTAATTTATCCATTTGTTTCTCCGCCATTCCATTAGCTTCATCCTTAATCTTGCAGAAGCCTAGATAGCTTTTCTCTTGCAACTGCCCATGTGAAGTTCTCAGCAATAAAGCGATTCCCGTTTATACCAATCTGTTTCCTTTTTTCGTCATCTTTCATCAGAGAAATGACAGCATCTGCAAAGCAATTGTCATCCGCCACGATCCAATCAACATCATTATGTGCATCAATGTTTTCTGCACCAATAGTTGTAGTAACCACCGGTAATCCCATGGCCATAGCTTCTAGATTCTTCGTTTTAATTCCACTGCCAAATGTCATCGGGCAGACGAAAACCTTACATTTTTCCATATAGTCTCTGACATCGTCAACGCGGCCGGTGAAAACAACGTGTTCAGATGAATGACTTTTCAGTTCCTCTGATGCGCCACCACCGATAACCATGAATTTGGCATCGGGGATTCTTTCCAAAATCATCGGTAAGATGTCTTCGATAAAGTGTCTGGCGGCGTTTTCATTGTGAGCAACGCTCATAGCGCCAAGGAATCCAATTATGTTCTCCTCATTACCACACTCACGATAGTAGAAATAGTCTGTGTCCACGCCGATTGGTACAGCCACAGCCTTTTCTTCACATATCTCTGAATTAAACTCACGAACCTCTTTCTCTGCTACAAAAACTGTTGCGTCGCAGGCTTTCCCGACTTCAAGTTCGTATTTGTTCAAAAGAGATATCTCATTTCTTACTACAGCAAGCTTTACTGGTCTCAGGAGCATAAGCTTTCTCATAAAGCCTGGAACTGTACCTAAGAAAGCACCATATGGATTGATCCCATCGATATCCGTTTCAAGCTGTCTTTTGTATCTCAGAGAAATCCTGTCATCCAGATCAGCAACTGTAAAAGTATCGGCATGTCTTATGTACTCAGTGCTTCGCACCATATCTCCAATGACGATATCAGGTTTTTCCTCTAGTATCAGTTTATCAACCAACTTCTTTGCTTCTCTTGAAAGATACAATGACACCTGCATGGGAAATTGTTTTCTGATCAGAGATTTGCAAAGTATATTGACCAGTTTCTCCCTTGCCGACGGTTTAGGCAGAATCTCCAGTCGATCAATAAAGTCGGGTTTCTGACTTGGATCATCTCCCGTCTCTAAGAATGCAGCAACTACTAACCGGCATCCCAGTTCATCGGACAAAATTCGACAGTAATGATAGAGTGAAGTTTTTCTTCCAGATGACGCCGGAAAGGGCAAACGCGGCATCACAAATAAAACTGTTTTCTTCCCACTCGCCATCGGCCCAAACTCCTCATTTCCCAAAAAATCTATCTTCCAGCATCAAACACCAGCAGTGATATACCGGCAGATGCAGTTCTTGAATCATATAGGTTTCTGTCTCCGGAACTCTAACAACAACATCTGCAACAGATGCCAATTCTCCTCCTTGCTTTCCAGTTAAACCGATTACCTTGATCCCAAGAGCTCTAGCAACTACCGTCGCTGACATCACATTCTTACTATTACCGCTTGTGCTTATCCCTAGGAACACATCACCAGGCCGGCCAAAACCAAACAGCTGCTGTGCAAACACACCGAGCCCGTCCACATCGTTGATATAAGCTGTAGACAACGCCTCATGCGCCACCAGTGGTATCGCCATAAGTCCACGCTCCAGATTCTTAGCGAGGTTTTCCCCTCTCTCTGGGTCAATAGCTTTGAGCTTTTCTGCAAATTCCGGAGTCACCGGACGAGGAGTCTTGAACCGCTTCATCAGTTCCCCTGCGATGTGCTCAGAGTCTGCTGCAGATCCACCGTTACCTGCAATCAGGAGCTTATGATCTCCTTCGTAAGCCTCTTCCATAATGAAATAGGCCTTGATTAGATCCTCCCGGCATTCTTCAAGAATCGGATAGCGTTCAATCAAAAAATCGATGTGCTTTTCCAGACGTGGTTCCAATATCCTCATAAATCGTTTTCCTGCTTTCTACCTTTGGTCAGCCACAGATGTGTGGCTATGTAGTTAAAGTATAAAATTGGCAAGTGAGGAAATCGTCATATTCTGACCATATTCCCCATTACCAATAAGAGCCGTTTTACATCCCGCTGCCTTACCTGCTTTAATATCGTTTTCACCATCACCAATCATCCAAGAAGCGGACAGATCGATGTTGAAATCTTGCGCCGCTTTCATCAGCATCCCTGGCTTCGGTTTCCGGCAATCACAGTCAAATTTCAGCTCAGGAATTTCTCCCTCATATCCCTTGTGGGGATGATGTGGACAATAGTAGATAGCATCGAGGTAAGCACCTTCAGCTCCAATTAACGTCTCCATCTTGTTATGGATTTCCTGAAGCTCCGGAACTGTAACTTCACCACGTGCAATTACCGGCTGATTGGTAACCACAATGGCAAGATAGCCACTGCTATTTATTCTCCTGATTGCCTCGGCTACACCAGGGAGCAGTTCAAACTCATCAATATTTCTCAGAAAACCTACATACTTGTTGATCGTCCCATCACGGTCAAGGAAGATAGCTTTCTGTGGATGGCTCAGGTTCTTTGCCGCCACAACTCCATTTGCAAAGTCTCTGCAGGCCGCTTCATACCTTTCCGGTGTACCCATGTCCTTTACGTACTCTGGGCTGTCGTAGCAAAACATCTTTCCTGTTCCACAGAGCGGCTTCAGAATCTGACGGTCGAGGTCGACCTTGACTCTTTTCCCTCCCTCTTCTGTTCCGATGGTCTCAGCAGTAACGCCGGACATATCGAGTGCAATCGGGTCGATAACATGAAGCCCTGCGTTGACTCTGTTTGCGTACCATTGCGGTCTGGCATCCTCTTTTGTGAGCCAACGCTGTACAACTCCACTCTCATCTGCAATCAGTAAACCGCTGTCGTAAGGATGAGAATTCGGATGCGTGAAAAGTGTCACGAGTCCACCATGATTCCGGTGAAACTCCACAAATCGATTAAAATCGATGTTGAACACAGCATCGGCATTCAGGAGTAAAAATGGCTCTGTGAGCTCATCTCTCAGCTTGAACAATGCACCTGCATTGCCGAGGGGTCGCTCCTCAACGAAATACTCGATGTTCACACCGAGACGGCTTCCGTCACCAAACCATTCTTCAATCTTCTCGTGCTTGTGGGAAACGGTGAGGATGATATCCTTAAAACCCTGTGCTGCAAGGCTCTCAATCTCCCACTCCAATACGGGCTTCTCTACTCCAGCTTTATTCTTTATTGATATCAGCGGCTTCGGAATATCCGGAAACATCTCGGATATCCTGGTTCCTCTGCCGCCTGCCATAATTACCGTCTTCAATTGTCTTCCCTCGGCTCGAACATCTCTGGACTATAGTGAATAACCCTTGTGCCGCCATCTTCAAAGCGGAATGGAACATATAGCAGATCCTTCATCGCTTCCATAACTGCCGCTCTCTTGTCTGGCTGCACATAGAACACCAGGAATCCGCCGCCGCCAGCGCCGAGAAGCTTTCCACCAAGAGCACCAGCAGCAATACCCTTCTCATAGAGAGCGTCGATGCTATTTGTTGTAATCGCTCCTCCAGTCTGTCGTTTCAGCCGCCATGTGGTATCAAGAAGACGACCAAAGTCATCGAGATCAGAATGCTTATCTTCGAGCACTTTCTCTGCGTCATCCACAAGGGCATACATCTGCTGAAGCTGCTTCACCTTTTCGTCATAACCAGCCTGATTTGCTTTCTGCATCTCTGAGCTGAAACGGGTAAATCCCGTGAAGAACATCAGCAGATTATCGTTCAACTGCTTCTTGCGATCAGGATAAATGATGATAGGACGGACATCATATGTACCGTCTTTATTGAACTCGATCCGGTTCATGCCGCCGAAGGATGCAGCAATTTGATCCTGCCATCCACCTGCTTCTGCACAAAGAACACGCTCAAGATAGATGGCTTCATCAGCCAGCTTCTTCTTATCAGCGTACTTACCCTTCAAAGCATAAAAAGCGTTCAGCATACCAACAGCAAAACTGCTGCTCGTGCCAAGTCCGCTTCTTGCTGGAAGATCAGCTTCGTAGGTCAGGCGAATCTCATACATATCCAGCATCTTCATAGCATTTCTGACAGCCGGATGCTGAATATCATCTACATTAGTTACACGCTCTGTTTTACTATAACTAATCTCAGTACTATATTCGAAGAAGCGGGGAAGATGTCTTACGTTTACGTAACAATATTTATCAAACGTGGTACTTAAGACAGCCCCTCCGTATTCCCGGAAGAAGCTTTCCATATCGGTTCCGCCACCGAAAAAAGACATACGGAAAGGTGTCTTAGTTATAATCATTTAGCTGTTTCTCCAATCACTTACTCGATGTGGTCATCATCTCTTTTGTTGTGTTTGCGGCTTTCATCATCACTTGAGATAAACATCCACAGAAAGGCCACGACAACCACAAAAAAATACAATCCCTATTATGGTTGCAACTGTTTTCATTAAAGCTTCCGCCTTTCAATCAATCTCTCCTAAACAGGTCTCTCGTATAAACCTTGTCCATCACGTCTTCCAGGTCATTCGAAACCCTATTCGCAATAATCGCCTGGCTCTATTTCTTAAACTCAGCCAGGTCATTTACAATAAGACTTCCATAGAACGTAGACCCATTCTCCAGCGTCGGCTCATAAATGATCACCTTAGCTCCCTTAGCCTTGATCCTCTTCATGACGCCTTGGATACTGCTCTGATGGAAATTATCTGAGTTGCTCTTCATCGTGAGTCGGTAAACACCGATCACAACTTTCTTCTCGCCGACATATCCACCGCTGTAGCTATTGCCTCCAGCAATCTGAAGCACACGGTCAGCGATAAAATCTTTCCGCGTCCTGTTACTCTCCACAATCGCAGCTATCAAGTTCTCTGGGACGTCAGCGTAATTAGCAAGCAGTTGCTTGGTGTCCTTGGACAGGCAGTAGCCTCCGTAGCCAAAGCTTTGATGGATGGTTCTTTCTCATGCTCTCCTATGAGACTATCCACAAATGTCTCATATCCGCCATACTGCCCGATTGACTTCGAGCCAATGATAAATACATGCTGTACGTTATTATCGGAGGTCTCGCCTCTATTCATATCTGATGCCAAAGTCATGGTCTCCTGTCTATTATGTTATTCATATAATCAGTGTGGTCATCGTGGCATCAGCCACGCGCTCCCTGGTAGGTATTCAAATAACATCAGCCAGAGACCTGACTGCCAACTCATTCGTTTCAATCCGACTCGCTTTATGCATAGCTTCGACCTTGCCAAGGAAATAGACTACGTTATCCCCTACGGCAACATCGTTCATTTTGCCACTTGTGTCCAGAACTTCATCTCCAATTTGTATTCTCTTTATGCCCTGTTCTTTTCTTGTTAGAGTTAAAACTAAACATATACCCTGTGTTCAGATACCAATATTTCAAGTATTCGCTGAGCTACTTTTCTCCGACAGCATTGTATCTTTCGCCACGCCATATCTTTAGTTCGATAATGTACTTTACCAAACGGCTATTTAAACACTTACATGATACTATCACAAATACAAATAAATTTCCACATATCATTACAGAATAAATAAAGATATTTTGTTTAAAATGCTCAAGTTTCCCCTTAACTTTTCTCTGCAAGTAGTGTCGCATCAAAGTAATCCTTGATATTTCCTGACGCGATAAGGACTATGTCAGATTTGCATACATTAGATAAAAAAATGCACGCACCGCTTTATCCACCCTTTTATTACCTTTGCAACAAACCGGTAATAATCTGCACTTTCCAAATGCTTCCTCATCCACTTCCACACAGTTTTATCTTCTGCATTCCTCTTTCGATTCCCTATAAGATGGTATCCAGCTGTAATCGCCATATTTCTATAATGCCATTCCTTTGGATTATCCAGCAAACCAGCTTCCTGTGCTCTTTGCCATATATCCTCTTTTGATTCCAGATTGGCAACTATAAAATCTGGCTTTGTATTCCCAGTCATATTTCCTTCATGAAAATAATAAACTCCTACCACATGATTTATGGAATAAACATTACCTTCCCCAAGTAATCCAAACAAAAAAATGGATGTATCATTAAAACATCGTAATTCTTCATAATGGATTGTCTTAAGTACAGCATTATTAAGTGACATTGCAAGTAATGTTGGCTTTTTATATTTTCCCATAAACCCATTAAGATACTCCCTTGTGCTCAACACCTCTGGAGTATTCAGTTCAAGGTACTTATATTTTTTTCTCGCCCAATATACTGTATGGTTGATGCAATCGTCATGGTGCAGTCCGAATGCTTCTCATATAATTGAGCCAGCATGGAAAAATATGACGACTCAATATAATAATCATCATCATCAACAAAAATAATAATATCCCCGGAAGCCTTCATATATGCTCTTTTCTTACTTTCGCTGACTCCCAGATTCTGTTCGTTTACCAAATAGATAATTTGAAGTTCCGGATTCTCTGCTCTATATTTTTTTACTCTCTTTGATGTATCATCATTGGAAGCATCATCAACAATTATGATCTCGCAGTTTGTATAATTCTGATTCTTAATCGAATCCAAAAGCCGGATTAAATATGCACTCCTCCTATATGTAGAGATCAATACAGATATCTTAAGTTTACTTGTCATCTGTTAACCCCCATTCCCTTAATTAATCTTACACCATGAGAAAACTCTTTCGTCCGGCATGTACAAATCGCAAATATAAGAATCGACACAACTGTCGATATAACAAAATTTAAAAGTACGGCAACAATTTTTCCGCAGTCTGGAATCATTCCACATAAAAGCATAGATATCACGCATGAAACAACGGTCGTCCCAAAAAATAATCCTGTACTTAAGTAATACTGTATCGGACTGCTGTTTAAACAATACTTAAACACAACGACCGTCTCATATATATAACCGAAAAATATACAGACTATTGATGATATGATCGCGCCATTAATCCCTATTGTTCTAAGTAATATTAGATCTATCGCCAGATCTATCACGATCTGAATATACGGTTTTAATACATCCTTCTCCCATAACCCGGCAGCATCCTTAAACAGCAGCCCTGCTGTTTTTATCTTTACTATAAAGAAATATATTGTAAATAGTATAACCGAACTAAACGGAAGCAACGATTCCTCTCCCGCCCAGACTGATATGAATGGCTGAAACATATTTAGCAGACATGTACAGCAAAAGCATACACCAAACGCAATATAAAAGTGAATATCCTTAAACAATCTATTAATCTCTGATTGATCCTTTTTAATTATATAATTCCCGACTATTGATGTCAGTCCATTTGTCAGCATAAGGAAAAGACCTGATAAAGCTGTAAATATATAGAAATAATTGTTGTATACCGCCACAACATTCAATCCTATATAGGCTGAAATCAAAATATTGTCAACAGAATTCACTACAACAGTGCCGACCTTGTGTCCAAATAATGCGCCTGTTTTTCTAAGTATCTGTTTCTTCTCTTTATCTGAAACCATGCCTTCAGGCCTAATACCATTAAAATGCTTTTGAGAAATATACGCAACAATGAGATTAGAAGCGATTGTTCGAAAGACCGACGCACCTGCATACAGATAATAGTTACGGAATCTGATCAACACTATGGCCTGTACTATATATAACAGCACATCCATGAATATAGATACTTTATTGATAATATCAACCCGTTGATATGCCTGTAGAATGCTGCCACGATAAGCCAGAAGAAAATACCCGGAAACAGTTGACGCCAAGTGAATCAGGTAAACAAAATAAATGTTTACTTCTGCAGGATACTCTCCATGAATCATTTGAGGAAGAAACGGAACAAGGATCAATCCACAAATTAAAACAATAATGCCTATCGCATAATATGCGAGCCTATATACATTTAATAATGCATTGACTCGTCCCTGATCGTTGTCTGCCACAGGTTTATTCTTAACTTCCAGTGATTTTACGACTCAAGCATAGAATCCCTGATCGGAACCAGCGCTAGCGCTATGGTCTGATCAGGGATCTTTTTT
>OCVV011145554.1_pt1 | contig 18304 bp, 27 predicted proteins | sample 1539721 | NCBI WGS metagenome assembly OCVV01 (sample SAMN02144230, study PRJEB22623) | gut metagenome | biome: sheep rumen | host: Ovis aries | place: New Zealand | reverse complement strand
ATCTCGTCCGCCAGCCGGTCTGTCGCATAGAGGTATGCCGTGACGCCGCGCCCCTCGCAGTTGTTGACGTAGACGTAGGCAAGCTCGTTGGCCTTGCCGATGGTGCGTGCGCCCTTGGTGACGGGCTCGAATCCATTGAGGTCGACCATCACTCGTCACCTGCCACGAGCGCGGCGATGGCGGAGGGCAGGCCAGAGCCGAAAGCCTTGGCAAGCCTCTCGGGCTTGAAGCCCACGACGGAGGTGGTGACGCTCCCCGGCACCTCCTCGAGCGCGTACTCGGTGCCCGCAGGCACCTCGCCGTCGAGCAGCACGGAGTCGACGCAGAACTTGAGCAGCGTCTCCGCGCACTTGGGCACGGAGAGGAAAGCCTCTAGATACTGGCGCCCATCGTCGCAGAGCCACGCGACGAACTGCTTGGCATCCTCGAGGTAGAGGCGCCCCTCCGTGCCGCCATCGGTCTTGCGCACGGTGAGCTTGCAGACCTCCACTCCGTTGATGCGGATGGGCATGCGGTCTGCCCTGCCCTCCGCGTAGTCCGCGAGGAGCTGCGCGTCGAGCTGCGCCCTCTCGGAGTCGGGGTCTTTGCCGTTGGTGATGGTCTTGAGCGCACGCTCCAGCCCCATGGCCAGCGCCCAGCGCTCGGTGGTCTCGTTAATCATCCAGTGCCTCCTCGTGAGTAATCCAGCGGCACGCCTGCTCGAGCGTGGTCTCGACGTAGCAGTCGAGGAGATCGTCGCTCGGCACGTCCTGCGGCCTCATGCTGGTGAGATAGAGCAGCGTGCGCAGCGTCATGTAAGCGCGGTTGAGCCCGGTGCGAGCCTCTCCGCATCCGCGCCTGTGGACGATGAGCAGCGCCCAGTCGGCGCAGGCGTTGAGGCGCTCGTCCTCGGTCTGGCGCAGCCAAGCGATGAGGTCTGCCTGCGTCCAGTTGCGGTAGTCCTTGCACTCCGCGATGCCCTCCCAGCCGTGGGCATAGAGCCTGTAGATGTCTCCCATGTCCTTGGCGCCGTTGAGCGCCCTGCGGTCTATGCGGTCATCGTCCAGCCTCTCGCGGAGCCAGTCGCGCACGGTGACCTCGAAGCGCGAGCCCTTGGCCTTGCTTCTGTTAGCCATTGCGGCGCCTCCTCACACGTCGGTGTAGGTCTGCTGTCCAGCCACGGGACTCGAGCAGCTTGGCCACGGAGCGCGTGATGCCGTCCTCGCGCTCTGGCGCGCACGTGACTACGATGCTGTACGGAGGCCAGCAGAGCTCCGAGCCCGTCTCGGTGACGGTGTAGTCGAGCACGACCTCGAGCTGCTTGGCGTCTCGCGCGAGGTATGCGTCAAACTCCGCTCTCGTCATGGTCGAGCGCGTGTCGATGAGCGCCATCACAGACCTGCCTTGATGATCGCGGCCATGAGGTGGCAGAGCAGCCGGGCCACCACGAGGCCACCGATGACGTATGCCGCTGCGGTGACGATGAGCTGCCAGTCTTGGCTCGCAAGCCAGTAGCGCAGCTCTCGGAGCAGGTAAGTCGTTCGTGACATGCTAGAATCTCCTCACTGGCGCCTCTTGGCGCCTCTCTCGCGCTCCGTCTCGCGTCTTGGCGGACTCACCAGACGGAGCGCCCCTCTTTGCCTTTGCGGCCAGCCAGAGCAGGAATGCCCGCTCCTCGGTCGCGGTTACTGGCACCATCTCTCCTCCTTACGTCGGCCTGCGTCGCAGGTCATCCACGCTGCAGCCGAGCATGTCGGCAAGCTCGAACGCCTGCGAGAGCGTGAAGTCGGACACTCCGCGCAGCTTGGCGTTGAGCGTGTTGAGCGATACTCCGAGCCTATCTGCGATGCTCGACTTGCTTGCGCTGTTGCCCAACAGGTAAGCGCCCACACGCTCTCTGATTGCCTCGTTCATGTCATCACCTCCTCACGAAATTTAGTGTCGAGAGACAGAGTACTAAATTTCGTAAGTAATGCAAGCATGATTGCCAGAATTGACAAAAAAGCGTCACGGCACTAAATTTTCTTTGTGCCTAGGATTGGAGGCTGAAGTGACGTTTAGCGAGGTACTTACCAGTTTGATGGCGTCTCGCGGCATGACGCAGGCGGAGCTCGCACGCAAAGCAGGTCTGTCTACTGGCTATGTTGCGATGCTCGCTACTGGCAAGATCACAAACCCAAGATGGTCGATGGCCTGCACCATCGCCGATGCGCTTGGCGTCACTCTGCAGGAGATTCGCGACCTAATGGAGAGCGGAGCCGAGGCCTAGGGCATCGACTCCGCGAGGGCCCCAGCCGCCCACCACAGCGGCATCACGGGGCCAGAATGGCAGCACATGTGAGGAGGCACTGCCATGCCAAATGATAGCAGATGCGTCATCTACGCGCGTTACTCGAGCCACGCGCAGCGCGAGGAGAGCATCGAGCAGCAGGTCGAGGTGTGCCGCGCGTATGCAGAGCGTAACGGCCTCGAGGTGGCGGAGGTCTATGCGGACGAGGCGCGCTCTGGTCGCTCCACGTTCGGTCGAGAGCGCTTCTTGCAGATGGTCGATGATGCGCAGCGCGGCGAGTGGGGCTCGGTCGTGGTCTACAAACTCGATAGGTTCGCTCGTGATCGCTACGACTCCGCCATCTACAAGCGCAGGCTGCGCGACTGCGGCGTCGTTGTGAGGAGCGCCACGGAGGCCATCCCAGATGGCCCGGAGGGCAGGCTAATGGAGGCCGTCGTGGAGGGTGTCGCGGAGTGGTACTCCGCCGACCTATCGCAGAAGACCAAGCGCGGGATGTACGCCAACGCTCGCAAGTGCATGGCGAACGGGGTGCCGGTGTTCGGCTACTCTGTCGGCTCCGATGGCCGCTACGTCGTGGACGAGGCGCAGGCGGCCATCGTGCGCGAGGTTTTCGCGCTCTGGCTCCGTGGGGTCGACGGTGCGTCAATCTCGCGGGAGATGGCCTCTCGTGGCGTCAGAGCGGCATCTGGCGTGAGGCCGTCGCGGCAGTGGGCGTCGAAGGTCGTGCACGATGAGCGCTACGTCGGCACCTACCGATTTGGTGACGTGGTGGTCGAGCACGGCATGCCCGCGATCATAGACGCAGAGGTCTGGTCTGCCGCGCAGGCCCGCAGGCGTGCATCTATGGCTCCGTCTCGCACGCACGACTATCCGCTCGCTGGTCGCATCTACGACCACGAGACTGGCAGGCCGATGGGCGGTTACTCCGCCACGAGCAAGGGCAGGGATTACACCTACTATGCGGTGCACATCGGCGGCAGGCACCTGTGCGTTAGGCAGGAGCTGATAGAGGGTGCCGTTGTCCGTGCGGTGACAGACGCTTTCAAGTCGGCGGCGCTCATAGATGACGTCGTGGAGCGCGTGGAGGCTATCTACTCCGATGGCACGACCACGCGGGAGGTGGCGGATGCTCGCCGCACCATCGCGGAGGCGAGGCGGCAGGAGGTCAACGCGGCGAGGCTCATGATAGAGCAGCCCGACTTGGTGCCCGAGGCGCTCGGAGAGGCTTTGAGAGCGGTGCAGGAGAGGCGCAAGGCAGCGGAGGCCGTGATAGAGCGCAGCGAGGCCGTGAGGGCCTCTCGCGAGGAGGTGCGCGATTTCCTCGAGCACATGGCCGAGCGCTGCACGCCTGCCGAGATCATCGAGCACTGCGTCTCCTCGGTCGTGGTCTATCGCGATGAGCACATGGTCGCGGTGACCTTGCCGATACATGAAAAAGCACTAGCCCCTAGCGCAGGGGTTAGTGCTGTGGGTGTCTGGCTCCCCAGTGAGGTCTTGGGGTCGAAGAGTCTGGCGTGGAGAGTGAGCGCTGACTGGCTGCACCTCTTCGCTCGCGTGGCCTAGAAGTCGATATCCTCGCCCCTGTACCAGCGCCACGTTCCTTCGCAGACCTCGGCGAACGACTGCGGCTGCTCGTCCTGCCAATCATCGTTGAAATACTCGACTCCATCGGCGTCTACGATGACGCTAATCACGTCACCCGTGAGAATGCGCACGGCGTAAAGAGTCTCGCCCGTGGCTTCGTCCTCGTCCAGCATCTTGATGTTCTCGTACTCCATGGTAGGCTCCTAGTTAGACTCTCTCGCCATGTCCTCGCGAATGAGCCGCTTGATGTAACCGGCCTTGCTCTCCTGCCGCTCGAGCTCGGCGAGGATATCGGCGTCGGTGCGATGGTTGAGCCGCAGCGTGACTAGCATGGTGTTCTCGCGGTTGTAGGCGGTGCTCGCCCTCTTCTGTGCCTCGGTTGCCATGATCGTGCCTCCTCTGACGTCGTGGTGGTCTTGCCGGGGAGGGCTCGCGCCCTCCCCGGTCGGTTGGTGCGTGCGGGCTATCGGCACATCCAGAACGGAATCTCGAGGTCGAAAACCCTGAAAGCCTTGCGCAGGTGCTCCCTGCTCGCGTTGTAGGTGTCATCGCGCACGGTCTTGGCGGTGACCCTAAAGCCGATGTAATCGCCATTCTCGAACTTCACGCTCGTGAAGCTGACGCTTTCGCTCCACAGGTCGTGCCTGATGTAGGAAACCTCCTCGCCGAACGTCTCGGCGATGATGCCGTCGAACGCATTGAGGCTGTCGTTAAGCTCGTTGGTGGGGTCGATGAGGGACGAGATGCGCTTAATGTTGGCGTTGGTGCTCATGGGGTGCCTCCTTGTGGTGGTGGGGTCGTGCCTTACAGCTATAAGTATAGACTTATACTATACCATGTCAAGTGAGATTCAAAGATTTTCGGCACAAATATAGGGCCCCACTCCCGCAGGAGTGAGGCCCATGAGATTAGAACTTTCCAGCGTTGAGAGCCTTTTGCAGGCCCATCGTGGTGAACTTAGCCCAGTCACCATCAATCAGGTAGATAGTCGGGTAGTAGCCGAGATTGCGTAGCCAGTTCTGGAGCGCAACCACGGAGAAGTGACCGAAGCTGCCGTCGATTGCCATCTTGTAGTATCCGAGCTTTGCGAGGTAGGATTGCAGCGCCTTGGCCGTCACGGTGCCAAAGCTGCCGTCGATGAGGCCGTTGTAGTAGCCGAGCGCCTTGAGCCTTGTCTGCAGAGCCCTGCACGTCACGGGGCCGAATACGCCGTCCACGAGGAGCTTTGCGTCGCTCTTGGCCTGCTCAGCCGCGTAGGTCGGTCGCACAACCCAGACCTTGTGCCAGTCCTTAGCCGTGCGCGAGCGCCTGCCCACACGGTTGCTCACGTTGCCGTCAACGGTCGTGAGCACTCCGCCTCTGTAGCTCTCCACGATGCCCACGTGGTCGGCGTTGTTGTTGCCGCTGAACTCGAAGTAGGCCACGTCACCCGGCCTTGCCTGCGAGAGAGGGACGGAGCGGCCTGCGCTCGTGGCCTTGGTGCGTGCGGTCGGGCACCACGTGCTCGGCAGGCCGTCCAGCTTGGCGCCAGCCCATCCGACCACGATGCACGAGGCGAAGAGGCAGCACCAGTCACCGCTTGTGCTCTGCCCAGTCATCGCCTTGTACTTGACGCGAAACTTGGTGGCATCGCTACCAATGTAGCTCTGCGCGAGCTCTAGTGCCTGCCTGCCTGTCATGCTCACTTGGCCTCACCTAGCCCATCCTTGCTGTGCAGCAGCATCTGGTACCATGGCGCGTCGCTGATTTCGGGATGCATCTCCGCGAAGATTTCGAGCAGCGACCACAGCTCCATCAACGCGAGCGACACGGTGACGGTAATCAACACGGGCTGATACCCCAGCTCCAGCCCGCCCAACAGCATGCCGTCCACAACGTCTGCGGCGATGACGATGCCGAAATTGGACAGCTTGCGAATCAACCCCGCGCGAAACTCGTGGCTCGCAAAATCGTGCTGGACAAACATCGCGTTGCAGACGCCGAACGCCACGTCGAGCGCCGCGAGTACGAAGAGCGCGACGATAGCGACCTGCGCCCGCCCGTCGCGGACGGGCTGGAGGAAAACGTCGATTGATGAGGGCATGGTGTTGTTCTCCTTTACTCTACTTGTTACTTCGGGGCAAGGATCACGTACACGTCATGAGCAGGCATGATGAAATGATTAAAACTGCCATCAACGAACGTTGAGCCATTTACGTAAATCATGCCGCCGTTTTCATCAAGAGAGGAGAGCACGTAGGAAATCGAATTTGTGGCGTCTGCCGCTATGACCGTACCAGCAGGAGCGGATGTTGCTGCGTCTTGTGTGGCGATGAATTGGTTGTTGCTGTACTCAGCAAGGTAGACTTTCTCGGATGATGCAACTGGCTGTTCGCTGCCTTCTGGGATTTCATAGACGTTGATTGTGTAATCGGTGCTACCTCCTCCCCCACCGTGCGCGTACTGGGCGAGGGCGAGGATTGCACCCGCGTTGGTCTGCGGCACGTCAACGTCCTGCGCGGCGAGCACGTCTGCAAGCACGTCGAGCGAGGTGTTCACGGTGCCGTCGTAACGTGCGCCCATGTCCTCGTCGGCAATCGCCGACGCGACGGCGAGGACGGCCTCGGCCTTGGTCTGGACGGAATCGGGAATGGTGTAGCTCATGGTGTCCTCCTTACTCTAGTGGGATGAGGTAGTACGCGGGGTTGCCGCCCTGAGTCGAGGTTGCGGTCACCGTCGTGCCGCTGTGCGTGTAGGTGATGTAGCTCCCGCCTGCGATTTTCCACACTACGCTGCCTGTCACGATAGCGATGCCGTTTAGCTCAGGCGTCGAGTTGTGCGTTGACACGAGCAGGTGTCGCACGTCTCGGGCGAGCGTGATGGTCGCCCTGCCGCCAGACGCGTAGTAAACCGACACGTGCGGGATTAAGCGCCAAGGGCCGAAGCCACCGGAGGCGTTGCCGCCTCGCAGGTAGAGTCCGCCGTCGCGCTGCGACTTGAAAAGCTGCCCCACGTCGTTGCCCGTTGTCGCGGAGAGCACGAAGCCATACTGCGAGGGCTGGTCGTTGAGCAGCCCTGCGGTGTCATACCACGCTAGGCCGCTGCCCAGCGCGGCCCACGTCGGGTCAGTGTCCGCAGCGGTCGAGTCTACGGGGTTGGTGCCGAGGTCGCGGAAATAGAGCGGCCTGTTGTCTGCCGCGCGGATGCCAGCCACCACGGCATCGGTGCCGAGGTAGTCAACACGCACCCGGTCACCGACCTTGGCATCCAGCACCGACGATAGCGCGCGGACGGATGGCAGCGTGGCTCCTCCTATGGTCACGTCCATGGTGCCGTCTGCGTTGAGCTTGGCCACGGTGCCCCATCGCCACGTGGCACGCGTGGGCTGCGGCCTTGGCGCAAGAGCGCCAGCGATGCTACCTGCAGCGTCCTCTATGCTCATGCAGTCCTCCTCTCGTAGGCCCTTAGCTCGGAGGTCGTGAGGCATCCTGCGGAGCCAATCTCGACCTCCTGCGTGCGGACGATGTAGCGCCCGCTGATGCGTGCTGACGGCCAGTCGACCTCCACCACGTCACCTACTCGCGCTCCGCACCAGACGTGCTTGAGCTTCACGCGCCTGATGGTCGACTGCTGCGTGCGCAGCAGCTCCTCGGCCTTGGCGTCCGCCTGCGTCTGCGTTGCGGTGTCGCGGTAGGCGTACTTGGCCACCTTTCGGCGCCCGATGGTGACGGTGGAGTAGGGCGAGGCCGGGTCATCGTCCACGGCCTCCCCTATGACGGTTGACTCGTCGGTCTCATAGATCGTGAGCACCACGTTGCAGACGTCGCGGGAGTCTCGCTCCTCGTCTGCCTTATCTAAGAACGTTGCAGAGAGCCCCTCGCGGAACGTCCACGACGGAGCGCTCGCTGATGCGACTGCGAGCGGTGCGAGCACCACGCGCCCCATCGGGTCGGTGCGTGCGGAGCCGTAGCCGATGATGCGCATGAGCGCGTTTACGGCCTCGAGCTTGGAGCCACCGTCGCTGTCGGAGCTGTCATCGAGGCCGAACGCCCACGCGGCGCCGAGCGTTGCGGAGCTGTCGGTCGCGACCACCTCGAGCCCTGCGCTCTCGCAGATGCCCTTGGCGTATGCCATGACGTTGGAGCCAGCAGGCGCCACGATGGGTGTGGAGAAGCTGTCCTCCTCGAGCTCCACGAGGCGCCCGCTTAGGATTGCCGAGCACGTGTCGACGGAGCCGTGCACCTTGCGCGATGGGATGGAGGCTAGCCACGTGCCGAGACAGACGCTCTCGGCGGTACCGTCCTCCCACGTCGCGTCGAGGTAGCAGCGGATGAGGTCGGAGCCCACGTCGAGCACGGCAGCGGTGTCGGCCCGCGCCTCCTCGAAGGTCGCGGTATCTTGGTTGATCGTGAGCGAGCCGTCGCGGATGCCGTCGACCTGCCCGAGCTCGTAGCCAGTCTCGCGAGAGACGCGCACGAAGCGGTAGGCGGAGGCAAAAGGCCTAGTCCAGTCGGCCATCTACCACGCCTCCTCCCAGCGCACGCCATCCCACGAGATGGAGAGTTGCCAGACCTGCCCCACGCCATGGCTAACCTTGGGAGTCATCACGCAGTGGCGGCGATGGCCGAACGGGTCACGCATCCAGCCAACGGGGTGCATGTCGCACAGGGCCTCGAGGCGGTCTGCGTCTGCGGGGCCAACGACGTCAAACGAGAGCGAGCCGCTGCGGTCGCGGTCGGTGAGGCCGTACCACACGGGCATGCCTCCGCCCATACCCCCGTCCGCGAAGTGGTAGGCCTCACCGCTCTGGTCGAGGCCGTAGCTCGACTTGGGGTTGCCATAGAGCATGAGCACCTCGCCAGCGCCCGCGCCGAAGTTGAGCGCCCACGCGCGTGAGCGGATGTATTCGGTATAGGTGACGCTCGCGGTGGCGCCAGTTTCGGCACTCGCCGTGACCTCGTAGCTGTACTCCACGCCAAGAGGCGGCAGCGGGTCGGTCACGGTATCGCCAGACGCGAGACCAGAGCCGACCACCCATCTAGAGCCGTCCGCACCGATGCGCGAGACCATGAGAGATGCCGTTGCCGGCGTGCCGCTCGGCAGGGTGCCCGTAGCCTCGCCCGCAAAGACGGTTACGGATGCTCCGAGCGTCTCGGAGTCGCTCGCCACGTTAGCCGTAGGCAGCATCGGCGGCGCCCAGTCGGTGACGAATATGCGCGTTGCCGATGCCGAGAGGCCAGAGCCGCCAGTGACGATGACGCCAACGCGGTACTCTGTGCCGTTTGAGAGCTGCGCGTCATCCGCGCCGATGGTGACTGCAGTGGTGCCGCTCGGCACGCTCGCGGAGTAGATCATGCCATCATCGTCGTAGAGCCTTACGCTCTGCGACGATACGCCAGTGGGGTCGGTGATCTCCCACGCGATGGTGATGGGCAGGAGGCTCACCTCCGCGCCATCCACTGCGGGGCTGGTGATGGTCACCACTGGCGCGGCATAGGCGCCCCAAGAGACGGTGCTCGACCAAGCGCCCCAGCCGTCGTAGAGGCCGTGCGTGCGCACTCTGGCCGTCCACGTGCCAGCCTGCGTAAGCTCGACGCTCGTCTCCGTCGCGGTGCCGCTTACGGTGACGGTGCTTGTCGTTCCGTCTGGCCGCGTAATCTCGACCTGCGCCGAGGTCTGCGCGGAGCCGTCTGGATGGTTGGGCGTCCACCTGATTGGGACTGTCCAGCCAAGGATAGACGGATTCGCTGGATATGCCGTGATGGTCGGCGCGAGAGGCGCCGTCACGGTGACGATGCTCTCGGAGAATGTCCACGCGCTCACAAGCGAGCTGCGCACGGCCCTCGCCGCATACTGCACGGTGCCAGCGGGGACAGACGAGTCGGTGTATGGCATCGTCGCATTCGACGCGAGGCGCACCCAATCGGCGCTGCCGTCCTTGCGTGCCACGTCGTAGCCCGTGGCGTACGGGGCCGCGCCAGTGATGCCGACCTGCACGGTGGTGGCTGCGGTCTTGGAGACGGTGACGCTCGCGGGTGCCGCAGGCGTGGTGTAGATGTAGCCCGATGTTGCATAGCCCGACTTGCCTGCGGAGTTGCCAGATCTGACCCTGTAGGCGTATCGGTGGTTTGCGCTAATGCCGTTGTCGGTGTAGTTCGAAGTCGTTCCGGCGATGCTTGCAATCTGAGTCCAAGAGCCGCCGTCCGTGCTGCGCTCGATGTAGTTGTTGTTGCGCGGCCTCGTGGTCGTGACCTCGCCGTTAATCCATGTGACGGTAGCCTTGGCGTCCGAGCTGCGCGAGGCGCTGCAACTGGTCGGCCCATTGGGTGCCTCGTAGGCGATGGCTGGGACGGTCACGGTGCAGGTGGCCGTGGAGGTGCCGTTGCGCGTTCCGCTGGAGTCGCCAGTGAGGATTGCGACGCCCTTGCAGGTGATGGTCTGCGCGGAGCCGGTCTTGCTGATGGTCTTGGTCATGGTCGTGAGCAGCTGGTAGACGCTCGCGCCCGTGCCAGACGAGAACACGACCTGTCCGCTGTCGGTGCCCGTCGTTGAGCCGATGACGCCGTAGCCGTGCCCGTAATAACTGTAGCCCCACGAGATGGAGTGCCAGTATGTCTTGCAGGTGATGGTGGCCTGCGTCGCAGTCTCGCTCGTGATGGAGGCCTCAACGTAGGCCTGCCAGTGGTGGATTTGGTTACCGTAGCCTTCTGCCATTTACCTCACCACCCCCATGCGCTGCAGTGCGCCTACTCGCTGCGCAACGACCTCGAGCGCCGCCTCGAGCTGCGCGTCCGCTCGCACGTCGTAGCCGTTAATCACGTACGTGTTGCCTCCGCCTGCGCCATCCATGGCGCTCACGATGGCGTCTGCGTACTTGGAGAGGTAAGGCTCGTAGCTAGGCCACGCCAGCTCCGTGCCTCCGTCACCGAGGCCGACTCCGTAGATCGTGGAGCCGTCGAACATGCCGCCCTGCTTGTACCAAGAGATGCTGATACGCGGTACTCCGCCAGTCAGCCAGTCGAGAGGGTTGGCGCTGCCCGACACCGAGAAGTGCGGCAGCGGAATGTGCGGCCATCGAATCGTAAAATTGAAAAGCGACTTGATGCGACCGATGGCGCTGGCAACTGCGTCGCGCGCCGCGTTGATTGGCGTCGTGATGGCGCTTTTGATGCCGTTCCACACGGTGGAGACAGTCGACTTGATGCTATTGAAGACGTTGGAGACGGTGGTCTTCACGTTGTTGACGGCATCGGAGACGCCAGTCTTGATGCCGTTCCAGACGTTGATGACAGCGGTCTTGACGCCCTCCCACGCCGTGGTGGCCGCAGTCTTGATGGCCTCCCAGATGGTGGAGAGCGTGGAGCGCAGCCCCTCGAAGCCGCTCTGCGCGTCAATCATGAAAGCGGTGATGATCGCGAGCACGTCGTTGACCACGGTGGCAACTGCCTCGACAACCGATACGATGATGGGTAGCAGCCCGACGATGGCGGAGACCAGCTGCGCGATAAACTCCGTGACCAGCGGAGCCACTGCCTCGATGAAAGCGGTGAACGTCTCGGAGAGCACGCCCCAAGTCGTTGAGAGCTCGTCAACTGCGGGGCCTAGGTCGGCGAAGTGGCCCTGTATGCGCTCGAGCATCGAGGCGAACGTCTCCCCCTCGCCGGAAAAGAACTCGGTGAGCGGAGAGAGCGCCTCCATGATGCCGGAGCCAAACTCGGCAAAGCCGTCCACGAGGCCCGAGAAGTCATCGGAGAGGCCAGTGATGGTGTCGATAAGCCCCTGCACCACGTCTGCGGCCTCGGTACCGAAAGCCTCCTCCACCACTCCGAGCACGAGCTCGGGCAGGCCGGAGAGCGCCTCCTGCGCCACGATGGGCAGCGCGGCGAAGATGCCGCGTACGGTCTCCGCGATGCGCGGCAGCAGGTTGCCGAGCCACGCGCCAAGCGAGTCGAAAACGTTTTTGATGGCTGTCTCGAGGTCATCGCCGCCACCAGCCAGAGAGGTGAGCAGGTTGCTCCAAGACGCGGTGAGCATGCCCCACGAGCCAGAGATGGTCGATGCGGCCTCCGCTGCCGTCGTGCCAGTGATGCCCATCTCGGTCTGTATGACGTGGATTGCGTCGACAATATCCGCGTAAGAGTCAATGTCATAGTGCACGCCAGACAGAGCCTCGGCGTCCTCGAGGAGGCGCTGCATTTCGGCGCGGGTGCCGCCGTAGCCCAAGGAAAGATTGTCGAGCATCGTGAAGTTGCCGCGCGAGAATCCACGGTAGGCATCCTGCAGGCGCTCAATGTCGACGCCCATCTTGTTGGCGTTGTCGCTCATGTCGGTGATGGCTATATCGGCCATCCTCGCGGCCTCAACGGTGTCACCGCCTACCGACTGCAGCAGTGCGCCCGCAAAGCTGGTGGCCGTCTCCATGTACTGGTTAGCCGACTGGCCAGCCGTGCGGAATGCGTTTTGCGCGTTTGCGAGCACGCGGTCTGCAGCATCACCGTAGAGCGTCTCGATGCCGCCCACGAGCTGCTCGTAATCCGCGTAGCTGTTGACTGCCGCAGTGGTGACTGCCGCCATGGCCGCGCCTGCTCCGACTGCGGCCACCTTCGCGGCCTGCGCGACCTTGGCGCCGAGGCCACTAAGAGCGCCCAGAAATCCCTTGTTGACTCGCTCGCCCGCTGCGGCGCCAGCAGGAGCGATGGCATCTGTGATGCCCTCCTTGATGCCCTTGGCGGATGGGATGATCTGCACGTATGCGTTAGCTACAGTGTCAGCCATCGCCCACCTCCTCATCTTGCCGGTAGTACCAGCTCTCGAAGTCAGCGATAGAGATGGCGTCTGCGCCGATGTGCTGCCCCTCCTCCTTGGCCCATGGCCTCGGGTAGGGCTTGGTCGGCGGGAGTCGATGCTTGGAGTGGGCCTGCGCGGTCACCCTCGCCACTGCGAGCGTGGCATCGATGAGGTCTGCGAGCATCTGCGCCCGGTGCAGGTCGGATGCCCACGCGGCCTCCTCGGGATGCTGTGCGCGCCAGACTGCGGAGCCCTCGCCGAGGTGCTGCGCCCACAGCCAGACGTCGTGCCATCCCATGAAATGCGCGAGCCCGAGGCCTCCCCCGAGCTCGCGCATCATGTCGGCTGTGAGAGCCCCACCAGTCTCTTGGTCGAGGCTGATGAGGCCTAGGATTCCCCCAGCGCCTCGCCGCGCTCGTCGGCGTCCTTGAGGTACGCCTCGAAGATCTGCGCGAGCGCCACCATGGGCAGCTCGTCCGCTAGGCCGGGAGCGTAGCGGTCGAGAATCTCGAGCATGAGGTCGATGCCGACCTCGGGCTCGGAGCCCTGCTTGACGTACTTGCGGAGCAGCGGCAGCGGCAGGCCTCCCATGGTCGGGATGCTGTACAGCTTCTTGCCGACCTTGAAATCGAAGGTCTCCTGCGCGGCCTTGGGGTCGATGGTGAGCATGTTTTCTCCTCCCTTGGTGACGGTTTAGGCAGCGAGCATCTCGCCATCGTCGTAGTAGACGTAGATGGAGTAGCCGTTGCCATCGTCGTAGCAGCTAAGCGTCGCAGGCCAGATGTTCGCGGCACCGGGAACGAAAGAGACGTCCGAGGGCAGCTCGGTGATCTGGCCGTTGGGCACGACCACGCGCACTCGGCGCTCGCCGTCCTTCATGCTGAAAACCCACGCCTCGGCCTCGGCCATCTCGGGGCCAATCTTCATGCCGAGCTGGTTGCCGTGGTCTCTGGTCTTGGCGGTCGTGGTGACGTTCGCGGAGCCGAGGATGCGGTCGGCTGCGAATTTGTCGACCTGCAGAAACTCAAGACTGATGGTGCCGTCGAAGTCGGTGAGCGCCTTGCGCACGGTGGCCATAGACCAATCCTTGATGGCCTGTGTGGAGCGCGAGACGCCGAGGGAGATGCCGTTCTCCGAGACGTAGCCGCCAGATTCAAAGCCGGTGCCGAGAGCGGTGCGAGCGTCGGTCGGGACGGTGGTGCCGAGCGCGGCCACGGAGATTGCGCCTGCGGTCTTGCTCTGGTCGGGAGATGGCAGGTAGACCTGCTGTGCGTTGATGCCAGCCATGGTGCCTCCTTAGTCGATGTTGATGGGGATGCCGCGCACGCCGATGGTGGCGCGGACTGTTGCCCGAGGGATGGTCGGGCGGTCGGGGTCGGGGTCGGAGTAGGGCACGTCGGCCTCGCACGTCGTGTAGATCGCGCCAGACGGAGCCGAGCGGAGCGGCAGCGAGTTGAGCAGCCCACAAACGTCGAGCGCGAGCGAGAGCGCCTCCGCAGGCGTCGCAGCCCATGCGTAGGCCACGAGGTCGTGCTCGTAGCTCACATCCGACTGCGCGCCGCCTCCGATGGACTCGAAGCACACGGTAAGCGGCGCTAGGTCATCGGGAGCGGGCGAGCCGCAGACAGTCACGCCTGCGAGGTGAGGCCCCACGTCGAGGCGCAGCGCCTCCTCTATGTCGATGGGCTTGGTGAGGTTCACGCCTTACCACCTCTAATCCGGCTCGACTTGAGAGCCTTGGTGAGCGACTTCTCGCGCGCCTCGCGCTGCTTGCCTGTCGCATTTGAGTAGACGCGGTAGACCACGCGCGAGCCGGGATGGTACGGCCCCACGAGGCGGTAGCCCTTGCCTGCGCGCGCTCGAATCTTGGATGCCGCAGCCCTGCAGGCGCCGGAGACGCCCTCGGAGTTGAGCAGCGCCTTGACGCCAGCGGAGTTGAGCACGACCTGCACTCTGGTCTGCGCGGCCATCAACCCCTCCACTCCTTGAGCGGCGCCTCCACGTGTGACGTGATGCCCAGCGGGCTCTGCATCTGGCGCGGCACGCCGTTGACGCTCCACGTGCGGCCACCGAGGCTCACGCGGTCATCTGCCTGCACGTCGGCTCCGAGAGGCGCGTAGAGCGTCGCGTCGCTCTCGTCGGCCTGCCGTATGGTCTGCCAGTCGGTCGACGTTGAGCCCTCCTGCAGGCTGCAGCCGCCAACGACGTGCGTTTGTGCGTTTGCCCAATCGCGTACCTTGGTGCCGCGCTGCGTGACGTATGGGGCACGCAGGATGGTGACGGTCTGGTCGCACCAGCTAGGCAGCATGAGACCTCACCAGCCTATAGGGCACGAGGGCCTGTCGCACGCTCTCGGGCAGGTAGTAGCCGCCTGCGTCGGAGAGCGCAGAGCCGCTGTAACTTACGGATGCATTGCCCACACTCTCCTGCGCGATGCCGTAGGAGCCGAGCGCCACGATGGCCAGCACGCGCCCCTTGATGAGGTCGGCTAGGTCTGCCAGCGTCGCGGCATCGAAGCCAGCGGTATAGGTCACAGCGACGTTGCCGAGCCCGCAGGGCTGCGGTCGGTCGGTGCGCACGCGGCCCTTGGCGTTGTAGCCCTTCACGGCCTGCTCGGTGCCGTCGAACGTCACGGAGTCGACCGAGAGCAGCGCATTAGTCGGCAGCCAGATATCGCCCGGCATGCCGTCCTGCACGTACTCGCACGTGAGCACGGGAGCGACGTGCCATCCGCAGTGGTTGCGGATGGCAGCGGATGCGGCCTTGATGGCCTCCTCCACCCTGCCATCCGATGCGTAGCGGCCATCGGTCATGGCATCGAACTGCTCGCGCGTGATGAGGTCGGGCAGGGCGTCGGCGTCGACCGAGTAGCCCCACGGGGTCAGCAGCATATGCGCCTCCTACTTGGTCGTGACCTTGCGGGCCTTGTTGCGAGGCGTCTGCTGCTTGGCCTTGGCGGGCTTGGGCTCGTGGAGCTCGTAGCCATCGGGCTGCTGGCCCTCCTCGAACTGGTAGAGGCGCCCAGACGGTGCCTTGTAGATGCGGAGCATAGGTGCCTCCTTGCGGAGAGGCAGGAGCGCGTGGCCCCTGCCTCGTGGGTGTGTTTGATTAAGCGGCAGCGATCTTGACGAAGGCAGCGGGCTCGCGGGTGGCAAGCAGCAGGCGCTCCTCGACAATGACGGTAACGCGGTTGTGCGTACGGTCATCGTGGTCACCAGTCACGACCTCGATGCGGGAGCCCTCGCCAGCCTTGGTCACGACTGCGGCGCCCTGCGCGAAGTTGCCGACGATGACGGTGCCAGCGGTGACGGCATTGGAGATGACGGTGCGGAGGCCCCAGAGGCCAGGCTGGCGCTCGACGGAGTTGTTACCGTACGGGCCATAGAAGTAGCCGCCTCCGTAGTACTGCGTGTTGCCGTCCTTGGCGAGGCGCAGCGTCTGGTAGTCGGCGGGGTTGATGACGATGGCGTCGGCCTCGTAGTTGGAGGCTGCCTTGACGTTCATGATGGCCTCGAAGATGTTGTCGGCGGCCGGCGCCTGCGCGATGGTCTGGATGCCGGAGGTGGCGAGCAGCTCGGTCATGAGGTAGGCCTCGACGGCCATATCGAGAGCATAGAGGCCACGGTTGTCGATGGAGGAGCGCAGGAAAGCGTTATCCTCAATCAGCTCGTCGGTCTCGTAGTACCAGCCCGCGATCTTCTCGAGGGACTTGGTGACGGGGTTGTAGACCATGTGAAACTGCGGCTTGGCGCCGTTCTCCGCGACCTCGGCGGGCGAGCCCTCGGTGATGCCGTGCACGAAGTACTTGAGCGATGAGCCGGAGATGGTCTCGGAGCCGAAGAGGTCGCGAATGTCGGTAGCGCGGGCGATGGCGCGCACGCTCTGGTCGATGACCTCGACGGGAGCGCTCATGTGCACGTCGGTCGCGGCCTTGAAGCCGTAGCCAGTGCTGGCGGACTTGGAGGCGCCGGACTTGATGGCGGTAAAATCGAGGTTCTTGGCGGCGAACTCGCCGAAGGTCTTGGGCTGGTCAGCGATGGGCTCGGGCATGTTGGGCTCCTTGTTAGAGATGGACTTGATGAGGCTGTCGGCCTCCTCTGCGGCCTTGCGGGCCTCGTCTGCGGCCTTGTACTCGGCGATGGCCTGCTCGAGGCGCTCTGCGTCCTCGGAGCCCTTGGCCTCGACCAGAGCGGCCTTTGCGGCCTCGTAACGCTCGGTGATCGTGGGCATGATGCCTCCTTACTGGTTGATGTTGAGCAGCTTATTCGCCTCGTCCATGAGGGCTCGGAGCGCCTCGCCGTTTGCCTTTGCCTCCTCGCCGTTGGCCTCGGTAGGCTCCTCCGGCTTGGGCTCGGGGTCGGTGTCGGGCTCGTCCTCATCGTCGGCCAGTAGGCCGCGGACGATGCTTGTGATGGAATCGGCCAGCTCGAGGACTCGCCGCAGCTCGTCCGCGTCGGCCTTGGAGTTGCGACGGCCAGCCTTGACGCGCGTGGCGCCTTGCTTGACGTCGGTCACGATTGCCCGCTGGTTGGCGGGAATCTGCACGAGGCTCACCTCGAAGAGCTCGAGCTCGCGGAGCTCGTAGGCCTCGGTGCCGTCCTCGAGCTCGACGGTGGCTGCGTCGTTGACTTGGTAGGCGAAGGAGAACTGCCAGAGGCGGCCCTCCTTGACCAGCTTGCGCACGTACTGCGCCTTGGGGTTGTCGGCGTCGAACTCGGCGCGAACGTAGAGGCCTCGCTCGTCCTCGTAGGCCTCGACCACCTTGCCGATGTTGTATTCGGGGTCATCGGTAGAGTGGCCGTAGAGCAGCGGGATTGGCTTGCCCTCCTCGCGCCAGCGCTCGAGCGACTTTGCAAACGCGCCAGCCGCGATCACGTCTCCGTAGGAGTCGCGGATGCGGTCGAAAGTCGCGGCATAGCCCTCGACGGTGCCATCGTCGGGCATGCCTGCCGTACCGGGTGCGGCCTTGGTCTTGGTCTCCATTGGGGCCTCCTTACGGAATGGTGATTAGCACGGAGCACTGGCAGTTGGCCACCTCCGCAGCGTCGAGCGCGGAGCTGTCACCCGGCCACATGGCGCCGTTGGAAAATGGCTCGTCGTAGGGCACGGTCTCGCCTGCCATGGCGGCATGGGATGCCCTCGGGTTGCCCGAGTTGACCTCCCACGTCTTGGTGGCGCCGCGTCTCGGTGCGACCTGCCTCACGGCCTCGAGCGCCGACCACCCTGCCACGGCAACTGCGATGGCGGCGGAGCCGGTGATGGCACGCACGTCCGCAGCGTCTCGGTAGACGTCGGCAGGCGTCCGCGCGTCATCGTCGGCAGGGTCTCCCTCGAGCACCTCCTCGAGCTCGCGCCTCGTGGCCTCGTTGACCATCTCGGCACGCGTGCGGCAGAAGCTGCGGAGGAATGCGTAGGTCTTGCGTGCGCTGTAGGCGTCGGTTGCGAGCCCGAGCTCCTCGAGCGTGCGCAGGGCCTCGGCCTCGCTCTGCTTGGAGGCGATGGCAAAGAGATCGTCGGCAAGCTCGCCGTTCCATCGCTCCGCGTCCCACCAGTCATCGCGGCCAGCGCCGATGCGCGCAAGCACCGACTTGCCCTGCCGCTCGAAGTAGGCGGAGAGCGCCTCCGCGAACTCCTTGGCCTCCTCGTCGGGCGGGTAGGCCTTGTGCTCCTTGGGCGTCGCTGCGG
>OCVV011096017.1_pt1 | contig 18305 bp, 12 predicted proteins | sample 1539721 | NCBI WGS metagenome assembly OCVV01 (sample SAMN02144230, study PRJEB22623) | gut metagenome | biome: sheep rumen | host: Ovis aries | place: New Zealand | reverse complement strand
AGTGAGGAAGATGATTACGAAGGATTCCTTCCTATGCTTCTTTATATTAAATAATGATAGTCTTAGTATTTTCATCTCTAAACCTTTCTAAGTCCCCTCAAAATATGTGTTTATCAATTTTACTTCGTAATCGAGCGCCTTACCAACCCATGGACTCAAGGAACTCTGACAGCTTCGCTCTTCGTTCTTTTATATCGTCTTCGCCATAGACCGGCATCTCATAGTCGCCTACTACACCACCGTCCCTGAGATAGAGCACTCTCGTTCCTCTGAGGGCAGTTTTAAGATCATGTGTTACCATTACTATGGACTGTCCATTCTTATGTACTTCTGAGAAGATATCCAGTACATCCCTTGACGCCGCCGAGTTAAGCTGTCCTGTAGGCTCATCTGCAAAGAGTATCTTAGGATCGTTTATTATGGCTCTTACTATTCCGACTCTCTGTGCCTCGCCACCTGACAACTGATTCGGATATTTCTTCCAGTCTTCTTCTGAAAGTCCAACCTTCTTAAGTAAGTCTTTTGCTTTCTGTACAAGTTCCGGTGAATTCTTCTGTACTATCAGTGCTCCGGTGAGTACATTATCGAGAACTGTCTGATTCTCCAGAAGATATATACTCTGAAATACAAATCCGCAGTTACCACGTCTGAATACTGCAAGCTCGTCATTTGAGTAGTCCTGTATCTCTGTATCTCCAAAGAATACCTTTCCCATACTCGGCTTATCCATACCGGACAGCGCATAGAGAAGTGTTGACTTTCCCGATCCTGACGAACCCATGATAACTGTGAAATCTCCTTCCCTTATTTCGAGATCCAGATTCTTTATTACATGCTGCTGCACGCCGCCATTTGAAAATGATTTGCACAGCTTTTCAGTTCTTAATACGCTTTTTCCTTCCGAATTAAAAGAAACCATATATACTTTCCGTCCTTTCTGAAAATGGCCTATAGCCTTTTATTTCATCTGAAACAAGTATATACGGTTTCTTCCTGTATTTCTTTACCAAATATTTATTAAATTCTTATCAAATTATTAATTGATCTGTTAACCTCCTACAGATACATGGCGTAGCATGTCCACCCGTTATCTGATGCCAAGCTCAGTGTCGTCATTTCTTACCACACTATGCTCCTTGATATATGCAACTATTTCATCCAGTTTTGTAAATGCAAGTGATACATAACTGTCTGCACAGCCATAGTAAAGTGCAATACGTCCTGTCTCGCTGTCATGGATTGTGGCACAAGGGAAGGTTACATTTGGAACAAATCCTCTTTCCTCATACCACTCCTCAGGTGTAAGAAGGAAATTCTCACTTCTGTACTTAACTATAGATGGATTATCTATATCCAGAATGGCTCCACCGATTGAATATACATAGCCATTACAGGTACCTGCAACACCATGATAGAACAGCAGCCATCCTTCAGTTGTCTCTATAGGAGCTGCTCCTCCACCTATCTTAAGTGACTCCCACCATTCGCTGCTTCTGCCCATTACGTGACGATGCTTGCCCCAGTAGGTCATATCAGGACTCTGCGACAGGAAAATATCTCCAAATGGTGTATGTCCGCTGTCTGACGGACGACTGAGCATTACATAGTTACCATTTATTCTTCTTGGGAACAGAACTGCATTTCTGTTAAATGGGATAAATGGATTCTCGATTCTTGTAAATGTCTTAAAATCCGTAGTCTTGGCTATTCCTATAGAAGCTCCATAAAAGTCCTGGCACCACATTGTATAATATGTATCCTCAACCTTTACAAGTCTGGGATCATAAGCATAGATTGGCTGAAATGGTTCTCCGTCCTCATTTACAAACCGGATAGGCTCTTCCTCGATATTCCAGTGGATAGCATCCTCACTTCTGCCAAAGTAGATCATGGATACACCATTTCTCTGTTCGCCTCTGAATACTCCGACAAATGCGCCCTCATAAGGCATTACAGCACTGTTGAAGATTCTTGCCACATTTTCCACAGGGTTTCTGTCGATGATAGGATTCTCACTATATCTCCAGATTGGAGCCCCCTTGATAACTCCTTCAGGTCTGTCCTGCCAGGGCATATTAGGAACTGCAGGACTGTTTAGTATCTTAATCTCTGACATTATTCTAACCTCTCTTTATACTGAAATTTATTTACTGATATTTAATATATGATGTACTAACCGTTACAAAGTGTAATACCAGATATCCTCTTCTCCCTCTTCAGGCTTTTTCATAAATTTCTTAAGAATATACTCCATCGGATATGTAAAGAGATACATATATACCCCCGGAAGAATAACCACTGCCCAGGGCATAAGCCATATGGCAGCTGCCATAAGCCCTGCCACTATCACACACAGCATAGTTATGGGAAGAAATCTGAAAGCTGATACAAAAGCCATAAAGGTCAGCTCCTTTACGCTTTTGTCAAATCTGGAGAGCATCGGAGGAAAATATATCGTAGCAAATATGATCAGTACCGCTATACCGGTTAGTATTATGAAAAGCGAATCATTAAGCGAGCTTCTGTTGTTATATACATAGAATATATCCAGCGAAAGTACCAGAAAGCATATCACATACACCAGTCCCGGTAAGAGTGCCTGCTTAAGATTCTGTCTGAAGCTGTGAAAGAATTCCCTTAGCATATATCCGCTTCCTGCCCTCACAACCTTTGCCATAGTATAATAGGCTGCCGTTGTGGAGGCTGCTATAGTTATAAGCGGAAGTGAACATATGAACCAGATTATTCCTATAATGATTATGTCAAATACTACTGACAGAATCCTCGATAATTTTCCATCTGGTGAAAACACTATAAGCATTCTCCTTATGAGTTAAAAATTATAATTTACTTAAATTTAGCCTGTCATGGTTGAAAAATGACCTGCGCCAACGAATGACGCAGGCCCATCTTTCATAAATCAATATCAGAACTATTTAAACATCGCATCAAGTGCACTCTGCACAAGCTGCTTATTGGTCTCCTGGAACTGAGCTGCTGTCATTTCTCCGTTCAGGAGTGCAGGGAACTGATAATCAACACCGAGTGAATTCCACAGGTCAACTCCTGTCTTCTCACCACAGTAGTACATTACATCATAGTTCTCTTCTGTAAGAGCTGAATCATGCCACCACTCATTTACATAGTCTCTCTGCTCAAAGTCATCACCATAGTAATCCTTATAATCCTGGAATACTGAGTAAACAAGATATGGATCCTCAACACCTGTAGGGATGATATAAGCAGCACCACCGATATCATTCTTACGTGCATTTGTTTCTACATTTCCTGAAGGACCGATTGGCCATGGGCACCAGATCTCATCAAATCCAAGATTCTGATCTTCGTTGGCATTTGATATCCATGCCTGTGTTATCCAGCAGGCAACCTCACCATTTACATAAGCATTCTGATTGTAATCCCAGTCATCAGCATTCCATGGATTAGCAACATGATCAACATTGTACATATTGTAGATGAAGTCAAGAACCTCACCAACTTCCTTACTTGACATATTCTCTGTATCAGATGAAGCAACTGATGTACCATTGCTCATGCATAGATACTCGAAAAGATAATCATAACGTGAACCGAAACCATATACATCTGTTACACCATCACCATCTGTATCCTGTGTAAGAGCCTGCATATACTCCTTCCACTTATCCCAGGTCCACTCACCTCTCTCATAGAGATCATTAGGATTCTCAAGACCGGCATCCTCAAGCATCTGCTTGTTAAATGCAAGTGTATAGGATGATCCCGGAACGGATTCTCCACCAACTACGCACATGAAGTATGTTCCGTCAACGCCATTGATATCGATAGTTCTAAGATAATTCTGATCTGTAAGGATATCAGCATCAGCAGGAAGAACCTCTTCCAGATTTGTAGCATATCCATTTACTACAGCAGGGATACCGAAGGAAGGCTCTGTAAGATAGATATCACAGTCAGGCTTTCCGGCAAGAACTGAAGTATTGATGGATTCCTGAATACCTGCATAAGTAAGATTGACATATTCTATACGAACATTATACTTCTCTTCAACAGCCTTAAGAGCATCAAAGTTCATCTGTGCAAGCTCTTCATCTGAAACAGATGGATCATCATAGATGTCTGTATTTGTGCTGTCATAATAGATATCATACCAGGTACCTATACGAATAGTTCTTGGTTCGCTGCCCTCATGTCTGGGGGTCTCGCTTGATGTAGTTGCACTTGCCGCATCATTTGATGCACTCTCTGTGCTCTCACCGGTTGATGCCGAGCCACCGCCACAGGCTGTAGCTCCAAGAAGCATTGCTAGAGATAGTCCAATGCCAATAAATTTCTTAAACTTTTTCATTATCTTATTATCCTCCCAATAATTATTCTGCATCGCCTTCAGAAGCTGTAGGTGCTGCAACACCATCAGCAAGACCAATAGTTGCCCCTGTTACACTCCATGGTGTAGATGCCTCGAACTGGATACGTGTTCCCCATGTGGATACATCATCACCGCAATACTCAGCAATCATTTCATAAGGTATCTGGCAGTTCTTTCCATCATAAGCTGCATAGCCCTGACCTGAACCATCAAAATCACCAACACCAACTCTCATCCAGCCCGCCTGTGCATCAGGCATAACTACCCAGATCTCACCGGATTCAGATGTATACTGAATATTGATATATGAACCGGGAACAAGTGCTGCGAGAGCCTCTTCACTGAGATCAACTCCATCCTGAGCCCAGCCGTCTCCACTTACTGCTGCGCCAAGGTCGATCTGCTTATTAGTAGGAGCAAATTCGATAGACTGACCTACACGGATACCATAAACTTCCCATGCACCGTCAGATTCACACTGCATTGTTGATCCCCACTTAGATACATCATCACCACAGTACTGTGCAAGATCCTCATATGTAACGAATGCCTTAGAACCATCAGCTACTGCATAGCCCTGACCTGAACCATCAGCATCACCTACGCCAACTCTCATCCAGCCTGCTTCACATTCGTTCATAACCAGCCACATATTTCCTGTATCAGACTTATAGCTGATCTCTACTACTGATCCCGGAACAAGTGCATCAATGATTTCCTGAGGCATGGTAAATCCAGACTGTGCCCATCCATCAGCGCTTGTTGCAAAGCCTTCAAATACTACAGGATTAACAAGTGCATAGCTAGGAGCTGCCTGTCCAACCTTTACAGATGAAACAGTCCAGTCACCATCTGACTCACACTGCATACGAGCGCCCCACTTACTTACATCATCTCCAAGATACTGAGCGAGCTGATCAAAAGTAACCTGAGCGATATTCTTGGAAGAGTTAACATATGCATAGCCCTGACCTGAACCATCAGCATCGCCTACACCAACTCTCATCCAGCCTGCCTCTGAATCAGGCATTACAAGCCACATATTTCCTGTTGTTGAAGTATATTCGATTTCTACTACTGCACCTGGAACAAGTGCATCGATGATTTCCTGAGGCATATCGAAGCCATCCTGTGCCCATCCGGCAGCGCCTGTGGAAAATCCTTCAAAATTAACAACCTTAGTCATAGCCCACAGATGTGATCTGTCAACACCTGCTGCGAATCCGGAAGGTGAACCGAATTCTGCTGATGAATCTGCCTCCAGAGTATTGCCATCAGCATCAAGAAGTGTCAGATTATCGACAAACATGTTCTGCATTCCAACACCCTTATCTGCGGCAACGTCCGTTTCCTTGGAGATAACGATATAGTTATCTGCACCAGCCTCAAAGCCACTTACATCCATTGCTGTTGTCTTAGGATTAGCCGTGTCAATATATACTGACCATTCATCGAGCTTGCTTTCTGCATTATCCTGTCCCGTATAAGTATATAGACGACCTGATGATGAATAGAAAGCTCCATCCGCACTTTCAGTTCCGATATCAAACTGAACCTTGGCAAGCTTTGCCACATCATCTCCCAGAAGAGCACTGACATTGATGGCAAGGAACATATTTCCTCCCTCTTTGTTAGTTACCTTCAGAGCCTTTGAGCCTCCAAAATCCTCTACTGAAAGCTCCGACTTATCTGCCCCACCGATGCTTGTGTTTACAGCGGCAAATGCGAAGTTTCCGTCCTCAAAGTCAATACTTGGAGTAGTTGCATAGGTTGGAAGCTCACCCTTAGGGGCTGATGCCTCTGTTTCTGAAGCAGTACTTTCTGCTGCCTCTGTTGCTTCTGTCGTATCAGTTGCTGCATTGCCACATGCACTTAGTGAAAGTGCCATAGCAGCCGCAAGTGCTACAACTTTTCCTTTTACCTTTCTCACTTAATAAACCTCCTTATAATAGTTTACTATATCGTTTACATTGCTATATATAACCGGCTCAAACCGGATTATAAACCTTTCTTACTCTATTATTCTAATGTCCTGTTATACTAACGCCTTACTATTTATTATCCTACTATACCGCTTCGCTCCACGCCTTCTATAAACTGCTTCTGAAGAAGTATATAGATAACTATAAGCGGTATCATCAGAAGTATGATTCCGGCATCCATATATAGTTCCAGGATATTAGGATCATATATCTTATAGACATTACTTATCGTAAGCTGAAGTCCTGTGATACGTTTACTTATTACTATATTGTCACTGATATTAAACAGTCTTGCATAGAAGGTATCATTGTACTGCCATACAAGAGAGAATATAGCAACTGTTATGGCTGCGGGAGTCGCATTTCTAAGCATTATACGGAAATAAGTGTACCATACACCACACCCATCCACAAATGCAGCTTCTTCTATCTCCTTGGGCAGTCCCCTGAAGAACTGATTAAAGATATAGATATACAGACCAGATCTTAGACCACTGCAGAAGAATGTCATGATATACATAGGAACCGGTGTAGAAAGCAGATTGACCGGCTTTCCATTGATCAGTGAAACTATCCCCAGTACATCAAAATTGCTAAATGTCATATACAGCGGAAGCATGATGGTATGTGTAGGAATAACTATCATTATTACAACACATCCAAACAGGAGCTTCTTAAAGGGGAAGTTATATCTGGCAAAGCCATACCCCGCCATGGAACACATTATAACCTGTATAACCATCAGACTAACCGAATAAAGCAGCGATCTCAGCATCGTGGATTTATATTTCAGGATAGTTGCCGCTACATTATATCTTTCAGTAGTCGGATTCTGAGGTATCATATAAACCATCGTATTATAGTTATCTGAATCCGAGAAAAATGACCTTGAGAGCATTCCCAGAACCGGACCTATAATAACATAGGCTATTCCTATTATAACTATCCATCTAAACAGTCCGAGTATAAAGCCCTTTATTCCACCTGCAAGCTGGCTTCTGGTATTCTTATCCATATTGAAGAATGACCCTTTAGGCTTTACCATATCCTCATCCCGAGTTTCCGGAGTAATCTTTTCAGGAGAGCTGCTAAGCTTGTCTTTATTTTTATCTTTCTTAGACATATCACGCCCTCCTTTCTAGTTATAGTAAAATGTCTTCTTTTGTATGAAGTAAACAACTAATGCAAGTATTCCACAGGTTATAAAGGTAGAAACCAGACTGAATACAGAGCTCAGCCCGTAATTATTAAGGTCAAATGCAGTCGAGTATGCAAGATCTACAACCTCTGAATCTATAAAGCTGTCCACTACCGTATAGACTATAACCGTAATAATGTGAGGCATAACCATAGGGAATGTAACCTTCCAGAAGGTCTCATAAGCCGTCGCGCCTTCTATCTTGGCAACCTCATACATAGAACCGGGTATAGACTGAAGCGCCGCTAGGAATACTATGATCTGAACTCCGGAGGCATTTATAATATCACTGATACGACTGACCGCTCCCATGATATATTCTATCAACACCACCGGAAGTCCCAGAGCAGTAAACATCTGAATGTAATACTCTATACTTACGCCGCTGGATGCAGCAGATTCCAGCACCTCCGCACTGGTATTGGAAAGACCTCCAACCATCAGTCCTCTGGCTATATGCATTGCATCTACTATGGCATCCGAATTCAGGATAACCGGCAGGAAAAATATAGCTCTTATAAGAGTTCTTCCCTTGAAATTTCTGTTGAGCAGCATAGCTATAAACAGACTGAAGAAGGTTATAAGCGGAACATCCACCAGCATATTTCCTACGGAAGTAGTCAGAACCTGTTTAAATGTACCATGCGCCCTGAAGGCATATATAAAATTATCCAGTCCAACAAAGTCAAGTGTATAACCACCGCCGGGACGAACAGTAAGATTTGAAAGCGAAAACTGCACCGTCATTATCAGACTTCTCAGATAAAACCACAGGAAGCCTATCAGCCATGGTACTATGAACAGGAAGCCCTTTGCTGCACGTTTGCGGGTGAGTGTAAGCATTTTCTTTTTCTTCATGATCACCCTCCTATCTCAAAGCTTCCCGGAGCTATATAGATACCATCAACCGTAGTACCAAGTGTACTCTTATTGATATATATCTTAACTCCATTACTATAGGTCGTTACAGTAACTCCCTTATCCACTATCTGATGATCTGTCATCAGCTCTCCATTTACCTGACTGAGAACCTCATTCGATCTGGTGTATATATCTACCGCCATATCCTTCCAGTTATCAAAGGTTGTGGCATACAGTCTGTTTATTCCCGTATCCTTAAGCTCATTTGAGTTTTTCTTTGAGAAAAGGAAATGCGGTGAAGCACCATTCTCAACAAGTCCAAGTACAATGTTATCTGCACTGGTTGTATTTCCCAGATTGATAACAGCACCGGAATAATCTATACAACCATGAATAAGCATCTGATAGAAAGGTATAGTCTCATCAATGATATAGTAATCATTATCAGTAAGCGGAGCATTTATAATATCATCTGCATATGCAAAGGCATAATCATTTGCACCACTAAGCATTACGCTCTTTCCGGTCTCTTTCATGAGTGAAAGCTGTGACTTTACCACATCCAGAGCCTGCTCACGGTTTATGACATTGGTTCGTTTCTTGTCTGAATGAAGCTCATCGCCCAGATCCCTGAGTGATATTCCCGTTACATCATAGTCCTGAATCCTGTCAGCGAATCTGCCTGTATATTTAACCAGAAACTTCGGAGATATAAGCAGGAAATGATTTTCTTCATATCCAAGTCCTGATGTCTGCCTCAGTGTAGTCGGGTTAACCAGTCCGAATTCTGCTACATAGCCTGTTCCGTAATAACGGGAGGTTTCATTATTATCTGAATATCTTGAGCTTACAAGTGTTACCTTCTGGAACGCTGCGTCCACATAGAAGCTTCCACCATTTGATTCCACTGTGCTGCTCAGATCCTCAAGTCCGGACTTTCCTCCAAGCTTTAACGGTACTCTTACCTTACTGAGTACATCATGGTAATAACCGCCCTGGCTCCAGCCCTGGAAGTTCATTACCTGATTGGTAACTCCGGCTGTCTTCAAATCATTGGACATCTCCTCTGCATCCGAGAAGGATGTCATTGCATAAAGTCCTCTGTACTGTGTTCCCAGGAAGAACTTTCTTCTCTCCACTCCTCCAAGAACATCATAGTACATCTTGATATCACCGGACTCTTCCTTCTGAGAGAGCTTACCCTCTGCAAAGAGTCTGTTTCTGTAATAATTTGCGGCTCCTGAATAGCCCTTGTATTCATCTGTAAGGAATGTATATCGTACAGTAAGTGGTGAATCATAGTAATCCGGCTCAACTATCGGAAGATCAGCCTCGCTTCCCGTTGTACCGAACATCGACAGCTTATCATCACCTCTTAAGGTAAAGGTCGTATATACATTATTATATTCATTTACTTCACCCGAAACATTTGCGGTAACATTTGCAAGTGAAGCACCATCTTCTATAGTGGCAAATATCCCGCTGTTTTCTCTGAAGATTCCAAACAGTGCCAGCTTTGCGTTTTCTGTATTTTCACGAACAGTATAGTCTGCAAGCATGGGATCTATACCATATATATTCTCCGAATAATCATTTCCCGAAGTAACCTTCGCCTTACCATTATTGAAATAAATGATGGAACCGGAGCCGTTAGGAACAAGGATATATCCCTCCTCTTCCTTCGTTGCTGCGCCAAAGAAGTTAAGCATCTGGATACGGTGAATAGCACCGCCGCCATTCTCCTGGATTCCCTTCATATATATACTCGCCTGAAGATAATCATCGTTTATAGTGATATCCAGTGGTATATCAAAGGATATTGGCATCGCATCCTCAAGACCGGCTTCTGTCATTTCCCGCATATAGTCTTCACTGGTAAAGCCCGCCTCTTCAAAATACTCATTCAGATTTCGTATCTGGGAAGCACCCTTGGAGGCTGATTCAAGTATGTCGTAGATTCCCTCATCATCAGCTCTTGCCTTGAACTTCTTTCTGACATACTCAGCACCCTTATCATCAAGAGCAGCTATAACCTTATCCAGCGCTTCTTTACTGATCGTAAGTGGAACTATACCGGTTGATGCTGATTTGTCACCCAGAGAGTACATGATACGAACACCATTTTCTATACTCTCAGCCTCTATCTGTTCCAGCCGTGCAGCATAATTGTAGGAATCAAACAGACTCTCAAGTCTCTGTGTATTGTAGTATTCTACTACTAACTGACTTCTCATATAGCTCTTATTGGCTTCATTGGCTATAGCATCCTCCTCAAGTCCCACAGGATTACTATAGGTAACTGTATCATTTCTCTTATCATAAACAGCAAAATATCCGGTAGCTGTATCCACATAGAGCTTCAGATTATCATTTTCAGCAGCCAGCTTCATTCCCTCTACCTTGGGATCACTGTCCTTTAAAGCCTTGAAGGAGCTGCCCTCAGTATATTCATAATCCGTTAAGTACTGCCTGTATTCATTGTAAAACGTAAACTTTATCAGATGTCTCGCGATCATTATAACCGCTATAAGAGCTATAACTCCCAGAGCAATCTTAGCAAGAGGGGACATCTTACGACGTTTCTTCTTGTCCAGGCCAAGGGATTTCAGCTCTTTTTTCTGTTGTCTGCTTTTACCCACTAGACTCGCCTCCTATGCTCTGTAAACAAGTTCCTGATAGATACTCCTGATAAAGCTGAATACCTGATTGATCAGATCAAAGAACAGCATAACTATGAAGATGATCAAAAGTATCGCAACAAGTGTCAGGAATATAGTAACAAGTGTTTTTCCAAGTGAGAAATTATGTACTGTCATGACTCCGATCAGAAGCATGAAGCAGGTATATGCTATTCCCACTCCGACTATCATATAGTAAAATGCACCTTCATCCTGAGCCAGAAACTGACTGATAATGGTACCAAGTGCTATACATACCATAGCTGGTATCGTAGAATAACCAACCGCTATAGCTATATCCTTAAGCCTTCCTTTACCTTCCATAAGGCATGTGACGGACCAGTTACCTACACATATCAGCAGATAGAACATGAGAACCGCTACAAGCTCTTTAAGCGAATCAACTGTTCCGGGTTCTATATCATTTACGATAAAGCTTGCCGACATACGGTTTATGGAAAATGCTACGGAGAATATGATGACCAGTATAATGGCTACAGGAACGGAGCCTCTGTCTCTGTGTCTTATCTCATAGAAACCATCAGCAGGATGACTTACTGTATAAAAGGCATATTTCCATTTATCCATGGAGAGTAATCTCTTCATCATAGCAGTCCCTCCTGTTTCTTCTTACCCTTTTTCCTGGCATATATTTTGTTACCAATAACAAAGGCAGCTATAACTACTATCAGTACTGTCATGATGACACTCATATTTTCAGCAAGGATATTGTTTCTATATCTCTTAAATGCTATAGAATAATACTTCCTGTTCATTCCGAGCTTAAAATATTTCATTGCCTGCTCGTTGTCGCCTGCTGTAAGATAAGCCTTACCTATACCATTATTGGCAAGCTCATTGTTCTCATCCAGCTTCAGAACCTCTTTCCACTTATCTATGGCAAGAGTTTCATCACCATCAAATCTGAGACCTACAGCATCATTTATAAGAGTACCATAATTAGTTTCCTTGAACTTCAGGATGGAATTCCTTTCAGCATCCAGAACAAGTATCTCATCACCTATTGCCTCGATGGCAACCGGCGTCATAAAGGTTCCCTTCTGGAAGCCAAGTCCGCCGAATATATATAGGAGATTTCCTTCCTTATCATATGTAAAGATACGCCCTCTCTTTCTGTCCAGAAGTGAGTAGATACCCTTACCTCTATATACAACATCAGTTATCTCACTAGCTCCACCGTAATCACCATACAGACTCCATCGAACATCGCCGCCAACATTTCCATTTTCACCCTTCTGGATAACATCCTTACCCTGTGGATTGAGACGACGAACCGCCTGGATTCCCTCCGAATCAATATTGGAGGCATAGATGAATCCACCGCTGTCTACGTCTATTCCTGTAAACTCAGTAGGGATATAGAGCTGCTGATTGCTGCGCTCTTCCTTGGAGGCAAATCTTCTCCAGAACTTCTCCCACGGAGTTATCTTGACCTCGATAGTTCCAAAATATCCTGTGAAGTCTCCCGTGCTTTCAAATACAAGTATTCCTTCAAATGCACCCTTACTGATAACATATACTCTGTCTGCATAGTCCACAGTGACCTTGAGAGGAACAAAGGCGAAGCCGTCATCAAGAATCTCTGACTGAGGATTGTCGATGATCTTAACGAAGTCCCCCTCCGGTGTAAGTACAACTACTCTCGCATTATTTGAATCGGCTATATAAAGCTGATTATTCTCAGATACACACACTCCGTAAGGAGCATTAAAGGTATCCTCAGTACCATTATTATCAAAGCTCTCGATTATTCTGTTTACCTTGGTCATAGCCTGATCCATGACTACTATTCTGTTATTCCCCGTATCTGCCACATAGACCTCTCCGGCATCAGAAACACAGATATCCTGAGGGGCACTGAAGCTCTTTGTATCAAGCGACTGTGCAGTTACTATTCCATCCGGAACATATGCAGCAGGAGTCTTAACTATATACTCCCAGTAATTATAATTATAGGTATCATAGGGAATCTCATCTTCTGCATTTACATATATGCCGGAACCCAGAAGAACAAACAGTGACATACCGGCAGCAAGAAGCTTTGAGAACATTTTATTCAGTTTTTTATTACTAAACCTGCTTTCTTTCTTCATATTCGAATTACCTCTTCGAATTACTCCTTTGAATCACTCCACTGAATAATATCGAATTATTCTTTATTATTCTTTCATGCCGGAGGTTGTCATTGTCTCAAGTACATTACTCTGGCAGGCCAGGAAGAATATGATCGGCACTGCCGCAACGATAAATGTAACTGCAGCCGAAGCTCCTGCTCTGGCTGTACCACCTGCTGCAATCTGCTGAAGAGCAAACTGCATCGGTTTAAGCTGCTCATCTCTCAGGAACATAGCTCCTGTATTGCCCCACATCTGCTGGAACTGGAATATGGCAAGTGTCAGCCAGGCAGGCTTAACATTTGGCATCACTATCCTCCAGAAAATCTGATATTCACTGGCACCATCCAGTCTTGCAGACTCCATAAGTGATGTAGGGAGCTGTTCCATAAACTGCTTCATCAGATACAGTCCCATACCATACTGCCATGCCGGAAGTATAAGTGCCAGATATGTATTGTTGATATGAAGCCAGCTTATGATCATGTAGTTAGGTATCTGTGTTACTGTCCACGAGAACATCATCGACAGGACTACCATATTGAAGAGTATCTTCTTCCCCGGAAACTCATGCTTTGCAAGCGGATAAGCCGCAAGGGATGCAACTATTACATGTCCAAAGGTTCCAAGTCCTGTAATGATTATAGTGTTAAGTATATATCTGGAAAATGGTACCCAGCTGTCATTCATTATGATGAACAGATCTGTGAAGTTCTCCAGAGTAGGATTTCGTACAAACACCTTAGGCGGATACTGGAATATCTCATCCAGAGGCTTAAGACAGTTATTGACTATCATAACCAGCGGCAGGGACATGAATATACCGCAAATGATCATGATAAAGAACAGTATTCCATTTCCTGCAACAGAACGATTAACCTTCTTCTGCTTATAATGCTTTTTGGAAAGCATAGCCACTACAGCATCCGGATCCTCATCAGGAATAGCAGGCTTATGCTCTACAGGTCCCTGAGGTTCCTTGTCCTTATTCTTCTTTCTGAGCCTCTTTATCTCCTTAGGAATATTTGCTTCTTCCTCAGCTTTTCTGGCTCTGACTTTCTTTCTGAGTTCCTCGTAGGTAACAGTTTTCTCCGCCTGCTCTCTGGCACGTTCCTCTGCCTCTCTTGCAATCTTCTCTTTAAGAGCCTTTACTTCAGCTCCGACAACTGCTTCTGACACAGAACTGTCCTCAGACTCTGTCACAGCATTTTCTTCTGTTTCTTTCCCCGTCTCAGGCTTTGCAGCAGTAAACTTTACAGACGATATGCCCTCTTCTTCTGAAGCTGTACTGTCATATGAATCATCATAATCCTCATCGAATTCATCATAGTCGTCGTCCGGTTCCTCCTCACGTCCTTCAACAAACTCCTCATAGATTTCGATATTCATATCAGGATCATGAACGATACTGTCTAAACCTGCCTCACGGATTCTGTCCTTTATATTAGGGTAGTTTCTCTTTGCCATATTATTCACCTACCCTTCTAAGTAATCTCTGTACCAGCTTATTGGTTCCTACCATCAGAAGGAACAAAACTGTTGCTATCGCCGAAGCATAACCCATATCAAATCTCGTTGAACCATAGTCCAGCAGGTGGGTAACTACTGTTGCACCTGCATAATTGACCGATGGATTACCGGCAAGCTGTATGGATATATCAGCTACTGCAAAGGACTGGGTAATCTGCATAACAGCACCAAACATAAGCTGAGGCTTCATAGCCGGAAGTGTTACATACCACAGCTCCTGCCAGCGGTTCTTGATACCATCTATTGCTGCCGCTTCATAGAGTGACTTATCAACTGTCTGAAGACCGGCTATAAATGACAAAAATCCTGTACCAAGTGATAACCAGAGCTGGACAACTATCAGGCAGGGAAGTATAAGCTTTGCGTCCTGCATCCACAGCTTCTGTTCATCTATGATTCCAAGACTTATAAGAATACCGTTCAGATATCCGTATCTGTCACTGGAAAGTATGAGCTGCCATACCATATACGCATTACCGCAGATTGAAGGAGCATAGAATATAAGTGTCAGTATAGTTCTAAGCTTTGGATTGAATTCATTTATGATCCATGCAAAGAGCAGACACAGTATATAGCTTATAGGTCCTGTTACTACTGCAAATATAAGCGTATTCTTAAGCGAAATAAGGAATATATCATCCTCCAGGAAGAGCTTGATATAGTTCCCCCATCCATTGAAGGTCGGCCACTCCAGCATATTGAAGTAAGTAAAGCTGAGAGCTATGGAAATAACTACAGGAAGCACTGTAAATGCGAAAAAGAGTATAAAATACGGTGCCATCATTACATAGCAGGCTTTATTCCTCTTTATCTTATAGCTAAGCTTATTAGTCCGCCTCGCTATCTCATCAGAATCCACTACCGCACGGGCTTCCTGATCTCTCTTTATTCTGTCCTCAGCAGCTTTTGCTTCTGCATGTTTTTTCTTCTCTACAGCGTCTTTATCCGAAGCTTCAGCTCTAGACGATTTATCTTTTGTTTCTATATCGTTTGCATTTTTATCAAGAGATTTATCATCTGCTTTTCCCAAGAGTGTCCACCTCCTTTCCGGCATTATTCTTCCTCAACCGGAAGTCCAAATTCTATTCTTTTATATCTTATCTCATCATTTATATACAGAACCTTATCCATCAGCTCTTCTCTCGGAGAGGCTGTGTCTGTTTCTGTAGTTACTGTATAGAAGGCATTATTTACATTTCTCCAGGAATAATATCCACCCGGAACCTGCGGAATACCATCTACCCAGGTAAATGCCTTGCTGAGATTCTCGTAGGTATCAACTGGCCAGGGCATTCTCTCAAAAGCATCTATATTGGCTGTAGCAACTCTGGCTGCCGAACCCATCAGACTTTCCATCTCTCTATCATAAAGTGTCTGGACATCTGCACTTGTCCACCACTTCAGGAACTCCCAGCATTCCTCTGGATACTCGGTATCTGACATGATCATGCTGGCAAGTCCGGTACATCCTACGGAATGATCCACACTTCCATCCTCCTTGACAGTTCCCGGAACCATGGTAAAGTCCCAAAGTCCTGCGATATCAGGCGCAGAAACCTCAAGGTTGTTGTATATAGTATAGTCACCGATTATGATCGGACACTCGCCTGTACGGAATCTTTCTTCCACCGAGGTAGTCTTGTCCAGTCCATAATCTGTATAGTATTCACAATACTGCTTAAAGGTATTTACAGCTATATCCGAATCAAGAGCTGAGGATATACCACCCTCGTTGTAATACTCTCCTCCATTCTGATACAGAAGCATTGCATATATCTGTTCACTTGGAAGCATACCGAATTCCATCTGGTTCTTGGAAAGGATTGACATTATTACCTTTACATCGTCCCAGGTATTCGGAACCTCTATTCCAAGCTCTGCAAGGATATCCTTACGATAGAACATTACCGGGAAGGTCTGTGTTTCCGGAAGTGCATACAGAGAGCCGTCAAATGTAAATGCCTCATAAGCACTTGGATAGAATCTCGACTTAACCTCCTCCACATCCTCAAACTGGCTCAGATCGAGAACTGCATTTCTAAGTCCATAATTTACAGGAGTATCGTTACCTGTATTCAGAACCGCACCCGCTATACCATTTGTATTTGCAACCTGAATGGCAACATCAGGGCCTTCTCCTGCCAGCTCAGCACGAAGAAGTGTATTCATATCAACAAGCTGAACATTGACATTGATACCATATTCACTGGTAAAGGATTCATCTATCAGGGCTCTGATAACATTTGCCTGATCACGTCCTGTTCCTATCCATAATGTGATGGTCGGATTATCAGAATCCTCTTCGCCTGTAGAACCCAGTGAGTTGTAATCTATGGTAAAGGAATATCCAAGTCTCTTCATCTCATTGGTTATATTACTAAGCACACCATTATTCTCTATCTTTATATCACTTGCTGAGGAGGTGATAAAGAGTCTGTCTATCTGAAGCGGCTGGCTGATAACCTGAGTTATCCAGGTACCGCAGGCACGTACATTTGTCTTGTAGGTGCTTATGACACGCACAAAATGCTCCACATCCTCTATAAGATAATCAAGCTGATCTCTCATGGTGATAAGAACTGTCTCTTTGTCAGATGTATGACCAACGGCACTTCTGAGCTGGTTTATAGCTCCATCCAGTTCATCTCTTACATCATGCATATCAGCAACTATATTCGGAAGAGAAGCCTCTATCTGATAATCGCGGTAGGTATCAGGAGATACACCGATTATTCTGATAACCTTACGATAGATAGCATTTAACTTACTTACCGAATCCTGAACATCAGCGATAACCTCTGAAAATTCACCCAGAACCACCTGCATACGGATAGTATGAGAACCCTTTGTAAGATAGAACTTGTAAGGATTTCCGCCTTCATCCGAAAGAGTATCCAGTCTCCAGGAGGAGGAATAATAGAAGCCATAGCTGTTCATCTCTTCAAATGGAACAACGCCATCTATAAAGATCTTTCTGGATACGTAGATACCACGCATGAAGTTCTGCTTATCAAACAGGGATATCTCGTAATAACCATCCTCCGGAACCTCAAAGCTCCATTCTATCCACTGACCGGATTTGCTCCAGCTCTGACCACCTATTGTATTGTTGAGCAGCTCCTTTGGACTTGCAGGACTAAGTGCCGGAGAGGACTGATCCTGCTTTGGATACAGCATCTGCGAAGAGGTTTTTACAGCATCCTCTCCCTCTATACATATACTGACTCCGCTTGTATCAGAAGCACCCGATTTATCCCACTCTGCCTTCTGCTCCTCATAGCTTACAAGCTTCCTGCTGTTTTCAAAGATAAGCTTTCCGATAAGCATGGGCTCTCTTCTGGAATTTATTGTAAGTGTATGCTTTCCGGGTGTCAGGTAGAAGCATAGAGGCTCAGTGATATAACCATTATTGTCATACAGCTTTGAGCTTACCCACTGTGGAATCTCCACTGAGGTAGGCTTCATGTCATTTCCCTGATTGTCCTTATTCCATTTAATACTGGTTTCCCCTGCAGCAAAGGAGTCTCTGGCAATATCAGTTGTCCATATACG
>OCVV011325759.1_pt1 | contig 18306 bp, 15 predicted proteins | sample 1539721 | NCBI WGS metagenome assembly OCVV01 (sample SAMN02144230, study PRJEB22623) | gut metagenome | biome: sheep rumen | host: Ovis aries | place: New Zealand | reverse complement strand
TCACAGAAGGTCTTAACTGATAAAACAAATAGTACTAGAAAAAAGACAAAAGCGATAACAAAAGCTTTGTATACTTTTTTCATTAATAATTGCTCCTATATTTAGTTTTAAACCTCTAAGTACTTTCTCATAGAAATTGAACTTCCGACAATACCGATACCAATTCCTAGTCCAAAGTAAACTATAAGTATTGTTTTATATAAATCATTAAATGACAATAATGATACACTAATATGTGCTTGTGCCATTGATTGAATAATCTTTTGAATAATTACTGTATATCCACCATATATAACAAGTATTGTAAATATAGCAGATAAAATACCAATTATAATACCTTCAACAATGAATGGCCAACGAATAAATGAGTTCGTAGCACCAACATATTTCATAATTGATATTTCTTTTCTTCTTGCGTGAACTGTAAGTTTAATTGTGTTTGAAATAATGAATACTGAAATAGCAACAAGTAATATTAGAAGTACACCAGTTATAATCTTAACACCATTTGCTATATTTATAAGTGCATTTATTGTCTTATCACTACTTCTTATTTCATCAATATAATCTTTATCATTTATCTTTATTTGTTTAATTTGTTCTTGAACTTCAGCACTTTTTTCTAGATCAGTAAGTTTTACTATAATTGAATCTGGGAATATATCAACACCATATCCATCTATTACATCTGCATGATCTTTAAATTTAGCTTTCATTTGATCAAATGCATCTTGTTTTGTAAAGATTTCTGTTGTAGCAACACCATCAATGTTACTTATCATTCCTTTGATTTCTTCAACTTCTTCCATGTTCGCATCTTTTATTATAAAAACTTGCATTCCCTGATCTTCTTCAATTGTTCTCATTATATAATTTACATTTTGACCTATTATGAAGAATATACCAAACATTAACATTGTTGCCATCATAATAACCAAAGATGAAATTGTTGATTTTTTATTTTTAAATAAATTTCTAATTCCTTCACCAATATGATAAGTTAAAATATTATATCTCACTTTATTTACCCTTTATCTTTCTTAAAATTTAAGCATTTGTTTCGACATCCCCATAGCCGCCAACTTCGTCTCTTATAATATTTCCTTTGTGCATATGAATAACTCTCTTATTCATTTCATCAACGATGTTCTTAGCATGTGTTGCCATAACAACTGTTGTTCCTCTTAAGTTAATATCATTTAAAAGGTTCATAATTTCCCAAGCTGTATCTGGGTCTAAGTTTCCAGTAGGCTCGTCTGCTATTATCATAGATGGGTTATTAACTAATGCTCTAGCAAGTGCAACTCTTTGTTGCTCACCACCTGAAAGCTCATCTGGATACATTTTAGCTTTTGCTGAAAGTCCAACCAATGAAAGTACCATTGGAACTTGACGTCTTATATGTCTTGGTGTTGCTTTAACTATATACATAGCAAATGCAACATTTTCATAAACAGTTTTATCTGGTAATAAACGGAAATCTTGGAATACAACTCCCATACTTCTACGAAGATATGGAATCTTATTTGGTTTTAAATAAGTAGTATCCTTTCCATTTATTATAATATTTCCTCTAGTAGGTTCTTCTTCTTTTAGTATTAGTTTTATTAATGTAGATTTACCAGAACCTGATGAACCTACAAGGAAAACAAACTCTCCTTTATCTATCTTAAAGTTAGCATTATGAACAGCTTCAGTACCTGTTTCATATACTTTACTTACATTCCTAAACTCAATCATTTAACATTCTCCTTTGGGCGAAATTTTTGATTATACTATTGGTATTTTACTATATTATCATACCAATAATAACTTTTTTAATCAATACTTATAAAGCAAGTTCTAATTACATTTTAATAACATTTTTAAAATAATAAAGGTTTCAAAAACAGCAAAAAAAGAGAAATTTGTAAATAACCAATTTCTCTTTTCTTTATTTTTCTTAGTTTATCTGTATTTTGCTTCATTATAATACTGTAGATAAAATTCATAAAGTTCATTATCAAAACATACAAGATAAATATTTTCTATTTTTAAATCTCTTCTTCTTGCTTGTGCAATAGCAAAATCAACTGCAATTTTTCCACCAATTTCTAATGGACATCCATAAGCACCCATTCCAAGACATGGGAATGCAATTCTTTTACAATCAAAATCTTCTGCTAAACAAATACTAGATTCGTAGCATTTTTTTAGTAGTTCTTCTCTATTTTTTTCACTAGCATCATACCATTTTGGTGCAACAGTATGAATTATATAATCAGCTTTAGAATTATATCCTAAAGTTATTTTCGCTTCACCTGTTTCACATCCTTCTAGCTGTCTACATTTTTCTAGCAATTCTGGACCACAAGCTTCATGTATTGCTCCATCTACGCCAGCGCCACCTAATAATGAATTATTAGCAGCATTAACATATGTATCTACATTTAATTTAGTAATATCACCTAAAATAATTTTTATTATCTTATCTTCTCTACCTAAAATTGGTTCAGGTTTTCTTAATCTTTTTTCTGGTGGATATAAGCTTTCATCAAATCTAGCACACATTCTACTTATATATGTATATCTTTTTAAATCTATTCTCCATTCTGGATTAATTGATTTTACTCCAAAACTTATTCCAGCAAGAGCTCCTAAGATAGCACCTATAGTAGATGTATCACCACCTAAGTTTATGCCTCCAATTATTGCTTGATTATATGTTGATGTATTTAAAAACACCCAAAATACCGCTTCTATAGTTTCAACTATTGAGCTACCACTATTAATAGTCTCCATAGGAAATTCATAAATATTTTTTCTAATAACTCTTACATATTTTTCAAGACTGCTTCTTGAAAAATAAGAAAAGTTTGCTTTTTTTAGTTCTTGATAGGCATCAAATTTTGATTTTCTCTCCATAAGTTTCATTGCATAAACAACTAAAATATAACATCCTAAAATACTTATCTCATGAGCATGAGATATTGAAGCTACTTTCTTAACAGTTTCATAAACTTCAGCAGGTCCTAATTTTGATGTATAGCAATAATATGCTATTGGAATCATTCTAGATAAACAATCATTTTCATTACTATCATCTGCCATACTTCCACATTCAGAAGCATCTCTATTTTTTTCGAATCTAGAAAGTGCAATCATTGTTGTTCTTCCAATATCAAATCTATCATCATTTGCTGTATATTCACTTTTTTCCATCCATTGGCAAAACCTTGACGCTATATCTTCAACAGATATTCCATAGCAATTGTTAAGAGAATCAATAGTAGCTAGTGCTAGAGATGTATCTGAAGACCATGTTCCAATAGGCTTGTTAAATGATCCATATTCTCTCATTTCAAGAACTGGATTTTCCAAAAGTTTTTCTCTTTCAACCTGACTTAGCGGAACACCCATAGCTTCGCCTACAGCCATACCAATTATGCCGTCTTTACTTTTCATACGCCTTTCCTTTTTTCTTTTATGAATCTATCCATTCGATTTCGTCATAAGTATAATTATCTACTTTTCCATTTACTGAACACATATATTCGTCATCCATTATAGTTATAACAAAACCTTTTTCTTGTGTAGCTTTTACTATAATATTATCTCCTGTTTTTATTTGTTTTCCATTTGTAGAATCTTCTTTTTCTAAAATATATCCCATATATTTTCTCCTTATTTTTCTTCTGTAGGTTTTAAAGGAAACCTAATTTCATATTCTCTTTGTACTGCAAACATTGCACTATGTACTGAAGCATCTGGATAATGGAAATAAAGTCCATGATAATAATCAATTAACATTAAGTAATTTTCTTTAGTCTTTGCTTCCTCTTTTTTCATAATTGCTTCCATAGCTTTTATAACAGTAGTATAAGTTCTTATTACATAATCAGGTCTCTTATAATCTAAACCTAATCTTTCAATAAATTTTACTGTTGATATATCAGGAAAATATTTTGCTTTTGTTCCCACTTTCTTTTCTAAATAAGCTATTTCAGTATCTGCTTCTTTTCTTGGGAAAAATAACTTACTATATAAGAATAAATTATATGCTATTTCATCTTGTCCTTTTTCTATATAAACATATCCTAATTTTTTATAAAGAACTGCTAAATCTATAGGTCTTATTGCAATAGCTAATGCCTTATTAAACCACACACCAAATTTATCATAATCTCTTAACTTGATATATGATTCTAGTATTTCAGAATATACATAAAAATCTGTAGGATTCCATCTTAATGCTTTTTCATAGAATTCTATAGCTTTTTTGTAATTACTGTTTTCATATTCAATAATTCCTTTTTGTAAATAAACTTCTGATAAGAAATTTCTTGTCCATGAAATCTTTGTATGTCTATCCATATGGCAATATAAAATAAACTCCAAATGATTTCTAAAATCTAACACTTTCCCATGTTTATCAATTTCTACAGGTTCAATAGTTTTAAGTAACCTATCTAATATTCCTTGTGCATTAACATATTTTTTCTTAGCAATATAGGAGTTAGATTTTTTTAATTCTTCAACAACTTCCTTATAATTCATGTTTTATCTCCATCAGATCCTAAACTACCTTGCTTAGAATGTATTCATGCAAAGTCTTTCTTGCATATTCCATTTTATTTTTGGTGTCTGGATCCTTATAATCCAATCTATCAATTACTCTATTTATAGAGTCTTTTTCTAAAATATATTGTAGTGAAGGTAAAAAGTATATATCATAAATCCATACTATATATGAAAGCCACATATCCATTGCAGTTACTCTTGTATTAGAAATAATTGTTTTTCCATCTAAAAATTGTTTCCATACATTATCTGTTATTTTTTCACTTTCAGCTTCTTCTTTGGTTTTTCCAAGTAAACTTTCAATATCTTGTATAGTTTTTGTATAATAATTATCAACTTTATCTGCATCCCTTATAAGTTTTGCAAATAGTAATTCTTCCTCAGTCAAGCCATCTTCTATTTCAAATTTATCATGATTTTTAATTGCTTTTTTTATTATTTCATAATATTTTTCTTCATCTGTAAATTCATGAATTAAACCTTCATCAAATAGAATTTCTAAACCTATTTGTGCATGATCACAGTCTGGAGTATCTTCAAAAGTATGATAAACCTCTTCTTGTTTAAATCTTCCTATATCATGAATAAGTCCAATTAGTTTAGCAAGTTCTACTTTTTCTTCATCTAAGTTTAATTCTTTAGCTATTATTTCAGAAATATTTTGTGTTCTTATAGAATGTGCTTCTTTTACTTTAACTCTTTCATTGTTTCTATCAAATTTTGCTACATATTTAGTAAATTTTTCACAAGCTTTTTTATTATCTATCATTTATTTTTCCTTCTTTAGTTCTTCTGTAATTCCTTTTGCATCTATTCCATATTTTTCTAATAGTAATGTTGCCTTGCCTGACTCACCAAATGTATCTTTAATTCCCATCTTAGTAAGGTTTGTAGGATACTTATCAGTCAAAACATCAGCAATTATACTACCTAGCCCACCTATTATATTATGGTCTTCTACAGAAATCAATCTTTTTGTTTCCTTAGCACACTTGATAATTGTATCTTCATCTATTGGTTTTAGGCAAAATACATCTACTACTCTTACATTTACTCCTTCTTTTGCCAAGTTTTCTTGAGCTTTTAAGCTTTCTGAAACTGTAACACCTGTTGCAAAAATTGTAGCATCTGTACCATCACCATGAACTATCATTTTATTTGAATCAAATGCATAATCATCATCATAAATCAAATTTGTAGCAAGTCTACATGTTCTAATATAACAAGGTCCTTCTTCTTCAGATACATGTTTTACTATCCATTTAGTTTGAACTCCATCTGATGGACAGTAAACTTTCATATTAGGAAGTGCTTTCATTATATTAATATCTTCCAACATTTGATGTGTTGCTCCATCTTCACCTACAGTGATACCTGCATGGCTTCCACACACTTTAACATTTAAGTTTGGATAACATACACTATTTCTTATTTGATCATATGCTCTTCCAGCTGCAAATACTGCAAATGTACTTGCAAATGGTATCTTGCCACATGCTGCCATACCCGCAGCTGTTCCTATCATATCTTGTTCAGAAATTCCCATATCAAAAAATCTTTCTGGAAATTCTTTTTTAAATATATTAGATTTAGTTGCACCTGCTAGGTCACTATCAAGAACAACTATATTTTTATTTTCTTTTCCTATTTCTTTTAAAGCTTCTCCATAACTTTCTCTGGTAGCTTTCTTTTCTTCTCTCATATAAAAACCTCCAACTTATTTTTTAGGCTTTAAGCTCTTCTTTTGCTATATTATATTCTTCTTCATTTGGCGCTTTTCCATGCCACTCTACTTTATCTTCCATAAAGCTTATTCCTTTACCTTTAATTGTTTTAGCAATTATAGCTGTTGGTTTTCCTTTAACAGTTTTTGCTTTTTGGAATACAGCAATTAAACTATCTATATCATTTCCATCAACTTCAAAAACTTCAAATCCAAAACTTTCGAATTTTTCTTTAAGTGGATATATGTTCATAACTTCTGTAACTTTTCCATCAATTTGGAGATTGTTGTTATCAACTATTAAACAAAGATTATCTAACTTGTAGTTACTTGATGTCATACAAGCTTCCCAAATTTGACCTTCTTGAATTTCACCATCACCTACTATGCAATAAACTCTATAACCTTTAGAATCCATCTTTGATGATAAAGCCATTCCATTTGCTGCAGATAATCCTTGGCCTAAAGAACCAGAACTCATATCTACTCCTGGAATATGTTTCATATCTGGATGACCTTGAAGCATTCCATTAATTTTCCTAAAGCTTTTTAGCTCTTCTTTGTCAAAATATCCTCTTTCGGCTAATGTGGCATATAATGCTGCACAACAATGTCCTTTAGATAGAACTAGTCTATCTCTCATTTCATTTTTAGGATTCTTAGGGTCTATATTCATTTGATTAAAATATAAAACCGTAAGTATTTCTACTATTGATAAAGCCCCTCCTGGATGTCCACTTTGAGCCGAATATACTTCTTCTAAAATATCCTGTCTAATACATTTTGCTTTTTCTTTTAATTCTCTAATGTCATCTTCTGTTATTTTCATAGGGCACCTCCACTTAAATTTTTTTAGGTTGCATCAAAATAAATATATCACAAATTAGGGTTAAAAAAAAGATAATTTAGGCAGATTTTTACCCCCTAAATTATCTTTTGTAAATGTTTATTTTTTTAAAAATTACTTTCAACTTTTAATGAATTATTAGAATATTTTTCTAATTTTTCATTAGCTAAATAGTTGATTGTTCCTGCTGGGAATTTACCCATTTTATCTTTCTTTCCAGCTGGCACACCTGTTAGAATTTCAATTCCTTGATCAATTGTCTTGATAGCATATATATGGAAGTTTCCTTTCTTAACAGCTTCAATTACTTGATCATTTAAATGTAAGTTTCTAACATTTTGAATTGGAATTATAACACCTTGTTCACCATTTAATCCTCTCATCTTGCAGATTTGGAAGAATCCTTCTATTTTTTCATTTACTCCACCAATTGGTTGAATTTCACCTTTTTGGTTTATAGATCCTGTTACTGCAATTGATTGATTAATTGGTATTCCAGAAAGGCTAGATAATATTGCATAAGCTTCAGTTGATGATGCTGAATCTCCATCAACTCCACCATATAATTGTTCAAAACAAATACTTGCTGTTAAACTTAATGGTTTTTCTTGTGCAAATAATTCTCCTAAGTATCCAGTAAGAATCATAACACCTTTTGAATGACTTGATCCTGACATTTCAACTTCTCTTTCTATATTTACAATTCCATTTTTACCTATATATGTATTTGCTGTAATCTTTGAAGGTTTTCCAAAAGAATAGTCTCCAATTGTAATTACAGTAAGGCCATTTATTTGACCTACTTTATATCCAGCAGTATCTATAAGAAGTGCTCCTTCTTTAATCATTTGAACATATTTTGAATCATATTTCTTTAATCTTTCAACTCTTTCATCAAATGCTTTTTGAACATACTTTTTAGATACTGTTTTTTGCTTATCTATTTTTGCCCATGTTGATGCTTCTCCAACTATTTGTCCTATCTCACTAAATTGTGTAGATAATTTTTCTTTATCACCAGATAGTCTTGATGCATATTCAACAACTTTAGCCATAGCTTCTTTATCTAAGTCTAATAGTTCTTCTTGTTCACAATAGCTTCTTACAAATCTAACAAGTTTATTTATATTATCTATTGTTTTTGGTGCATCATCTTCAAATTCAACTTTTATTTTGAATAATTTTCTAAAATCTTCATCCATAGATAAAAGTGTATGATATATATCTGCATTACCAAGTAAGATTACTTTTACATCTAATGGAATAGGCTCTGGTTTTAAAGAAATAAGCATCATTGGTGAACGTTGCTCTAATCCATTTTCAACGCCAATTTCTTTAACAAGTAATACTTTTTTCAAAGTATCGTAGCATTGTGGATTTGTTAATAAATCTCTTGCTTGAAACATAATGTATCCACCATTAGCTTTTTGCAAAAGTCCTGCTTTAAGCATTGTATAATCAGTTTTCATAGCACCAAATTGGTTTTCATATTCAAGTTTTCCAAATATGTTTTGATATGTATAATTTGAATCCATGATAACTGGAGAACCTTCAACATCAGAGTTATCTACAAATAGATTTACTCTATAGTTAAGCCATGGTTCATTTGGTTGCATCATTTTCATTTGCATTGGCATTGGATTTTTTTCTTCTTTGCCATCATCTATAAATGCATTTATGTTTTTTAATATATCTTCTTTAACATTATCTAAATACTCAGAAATCTTTTTATTTCTCTTGAAGTTTGCTTTGACTTCATTTATATGAATATTAACTGTTAGAAGTGCAACATTAGATTTCCATTCTTCTATTTTCTTATCTGCTTTATTTTCAATGATTTTTAAATCAGATAAAGTTTCGAAAATCATATCTTGAACTTGTTGTGATTTGGCTTCAAATTCAGATTTAACTTCTAATGGAAGTTTATCATAATCTTCTTCATCAATTAGTTTTCCCTCATATACTGGCATCATATAAATACCATTTTGAGCAGATTTAACTTGAAAACCTAATTTCATTGTCTGTTTATTTAATTTTTCAAGAATTTGTGCTTTCTTACCTTCAAATTCTTGTTTAATCATTTTCTTTTCTTTTTCGAAATCATCATTATTAAATGTTTTCTTAATATCTTTTCTGATTCCTCTTATGAACTCATCCATAGCATCTTTAAATACTTGTCCTTGGCCTGCTGGAAGTGATACTGCAATTGGTTCATTTGGATTATCAAAATTATATATATAACACCAATCATTAGGTGTCTTTTCTTTCTTCGCTTTTGCTCTTAAGAATTTTTTTGTATACATAGTTTTACCAACACCAGTTGGTCCTTCTAGGTATAAGTTATATCCTTTTAAATCAACATTAACACCAAATTCTAATGCTTTTATTCCTCTATCTTGTCCATAAACTAAATTTGCTGTGCTAACTATTTCCTTTGTACTATCAAATTTAAATATTTTAGGATCACAAGTATCTTTTAAATCCTTATAATCCAGCTCATACATGTTTCTCATTAGTAAAAATTTCCTCCAAATTAAATCTATGGTAATTTTATATCATACATATTTTTTATGCAATAATATTTTATAAGATGTAAACAAAAAAATACAAATTTAGAATTTTGGTAAAGTACTTTATCATTCCAAATTTGTATTTTATTTTATTCAACATTTAAATTCATTAAAATAGCATCTTCTGTGCCATTATAATAGTTCTTTCTATAACCATCAATAGAAAATCCAAACTTCTTATAAAGCTCAATTGCAGGTGTATTATTTTCATTTACTTCAAGAAGTAGTTCTGATTTTCCAAGTTCTTTAGTTCTTCTTATTAAATATTTAAGCATCTTGCTTCCATAACCAGTTCTTCTAAATTCTTTATTAACTGCAATATTCATTATTTCGCACGAATCTACGCCAACTAATAATCCTGCAAAAGCAATTATTTTAGAATAATCAATTAGCACATAATATTCTGTCTGGTCATTTTTAAATTCGCCTTCTAAAATATTCTTATTCCAAAAATCATCATATAAACCTATTGCTTGAGAAACCTCTTCTAAGTCTTCATGAGTCATTTTTCTAATTTGAAAATTCATTATTTCTTTAACCTTTCTGCTTGTGACTTTCTTAAATATAATGGAACTAATTCATCAGCAGTTAGAGTTTCCTGGTTTTTAAGTTTTTTAGTAGCTGCAATCCACAATCCATAAGCAGATTGTTTATTATTTTCTGAAAAGCTAATATTTTTTCCTTCAAAAGCTTTTTCAATTTTTTCTTTATGAAGGATAGCTCCATTTCCCACAAAGCATATATTATTATAATTTTTTATTTTATCTAAAACTATATTAATATCATCAGCCATTAATTCTTCTTGTTTATTTAATTCTTTATCAAATAATCCTACATATACTTGATCATTTCTTGCATCAATTAAACTACAAATAAAATCTTTGTCAGTTTTATTTTCATTACCAGCTAGGCTTGTTAAAGAATCTATACTAATTATTCTTTTATTTTTCACTTCTGCTATAGCTTTAATGCTAGCAATACCAATTCTAATTCCTGTAAAAGATCCTGGTCCTGCAACAGTTGCAATATAATCTATATCATCTAAAGAAGTACTAGTATCTTTTAAGGTTTTTTCTAAAAGAGGCATAAAGTTTTCAGAATGTGTTCTTCCATTATCTAGTGTATTTTCACATATTATTCCATTTTCATCTGAGAGTGCTGTAATACATACACTACTTGATGTATCAGCCAACAATATCTTCATAATGACTTGCCCTTTCTATTGTTATTATTCTTTGATTTTCATTTTCTAAATCTCTAGAGAATTTTACATGAATAAACTTATTTGGAAGTGCATCTTTAATCATTTCTCCCCATTCTATTAAGCTTATTCCTTTATCAAAATATTCTTCTCCACCTATCGCATAAAATTCATCTACATCTTCTAATCTATAAACATCAAAATGGAAAATAGCGACATCATCTTTGACATACTCATTTACTATCGTAAATGTTGGTGAAGATATTTCATCTTCCAAGCCAAAGAAACTTAAAACCCCTTCTGTAAATTTGGTTTTACCAGATCCTAAATCACCTGTTAAAACAACTACATCACCAGTTTTTAAGCTTTTAGCAAATTCTTTTCCAATTTGTTTAGTTTCATTTTCTGAATTAGATATAAATTTTTTCATTTTTTCATTCCTTTTTCTTTTTTAAGTTTACTACAAAACCCTTTAAAAGTAAACAATGCGCGTTTTTTATTTTAATTATTTTTAGACTTTTTTCAAAAATTCTATTGACAAATTGTCCAATCTCCTTTATAATTTGTACTTGTCAGGGACATGCAGGTGTGGTTCAATGGTAGAACCTCAGCCTTCCAAGCTGATGACGCGGGTTCGATTCCCGCCACCTGCTCCAACTTAAAGGTCTTATAATTATTCGTAGGAATGATTGTAGGGCTTTTTTTATTGCCTAAAAAAATAGAATTAAATGTCAATCTTCTTATTTTCTGGTAAAAATGCTCATTTTGTGGTATAATTATAGTATGTGGAACTTAAAAACTAGTAATCTAAGGAGGTTTGTCCATGGATTCCACAAAACCCACACCGGAAAAGGTACTTAAGATGTACTGTGCCAACTACAAGTCGCTCGATGAGCAAGATCATGACCAGCTCATGGCCATCCTTAAGGAGATCTATCGCAGTCTGACGCATCATCCGGAGAAGAACTATATCTTCTACTGTGAAAAGCTCAGGTCTCATGTAATCCCCATCCTCATCACCAACGGTTTCATACCGTCGACAGTTGAAGTTCGGTCAATGGTACGTTTCAAAGCGCCAATTATTGCGTGGTAGGTGTCCTTATGTAGGACAAAAGACGCATCCCAAACTCGTTTAGGGTGCGTCTTCCTTTTCATTTTATATAATTTTATCTAAAAATGCTTCTAATCCTTCTTTTAAATCTAAATAAGTATTATTAAAATTTCTTGTATACCATGGATCTGAAATATCTCTTGGAGTATCTGTAAAATCTAATAATCTATATATTTTACCTTTCCTGTCCTCTCCTACTATTCTAAGAATTCCTCTTATATTTCTTTCTTCCATAGCGATTATATAATCAAATTTATTATAATCTTCTTTTGTTATTTGTCTTGCTGTTTTTCCATCTGGAATAATACCCACTTCAGCAAGCTTTTGTCTTGCTAAATAATAGACTCCATTTCCATACTCTTCATTACTTGTACCAGCAGATTCTATATGAAACTCATTTTCTAGTCCTTTTTTCTTTACTAAGTCTTTGAACATAAATTCAGCCATTGGTGACCTACAAATGTTTCCAAGACATACAAATAATACATTTTTCATTATTTAATATCTCTCATCTTAAAGTTTTGTCTTATTACATATCCAGCAGCAATTATTAATAATCCAAAGATTGCTGCAATAGTTATCTTACCTGTCTTAGGGTATGTTCCTTTTGCTACAGTTTCATCTTGTACTTTAGCTTCTTGTGTTGTTCCTGGAAGGTTTGATGCTTTAGTTTCTGTTTTTTCTTGTGAAATAATTAAATCATTTCCATCCTTTTGCACAGTTATTCCACTAGATGGTGATGGATTTTCTTTTTTAGGAGTTTCTGGTTGTTTTTCATCTACTTCTCCTGTTACATGAATTACAATAGCGTCTAATGATCCTTCATTTGTTGCAGTTATAACTGCATATCCATTACTTACACCAGTAACTCTACCATTTTGATCAACTTTAGCAATTTTAGGATCAGATGAGGCCCAAACCGTTGGTTCATCTGTTCTTCCTTTGTTATATGAAACATAATCTCCTAAAGGATATGTACCATTTATATTTATTTTTATAATTTCTTCTTTTACATCAGGATTAAAAGTTACTACTTGGAATGTTCCTGGTAGTGAATATAGAACTGGAGTAAAATACTCTTCTTCTCCATGAATTCCCATCAACCACATCATATAAAAATCTCCCATTCCTAATTCACTTCTAGTTGTTGCACCATTTGAATTAAGAGGAACCCATCCAGTATCACCAGGATATTTTATACAATTATTAACATAGTCCTTAATAGCAGCTTCTTCTTCTTCACCATATTTTTTCTTAATTGTTTCAAAATCAGGAGATGCTTCTGCTTGAGCTTTTGCTACATATGCAGTAAAAAGATTTTGTGCATTTAGAGCCTTTTTCAAATATCCTCCAACTACTTCAAACTCACTTCTCTCATAATTAACAGCTTTTGCATAATATCTTCCTGTTGAATCCAAAATTTTAAATTGAATACTTTCAACTTGTTTAGTAATATCAGCTGGTGGCATTACTCCTAATTTACTATAATTAAAAATTACCTCTTCTTTTGAAAAAGTATATGCTCTTGCAGATAATGTTAGCATTATAAGAATTATTGTAGCTACTAAGACTACAAATATTGATTTTAATCTTTTGTTCATTTCTTCTCCTTATATTTATCCATAATATAACTCAATAATATAATAACATATAAATATCTAGTAAAATATATCTTTTTTGTTACAAAAAAGCTCTAATGATTTTTCATTAGAGCTTTAATATTATTTACTTTCTTTTTTAATTACTTTTTTTACGTCATTTTTGTCTTTACTTAACTCTTTATAACGTTTTATCTTCATAGTTGAAGTTTTTTCAAACTCGCCTTCTTTTATTTCTAATTCTTTAACAGCTTTATAAGAAGTAAGTTGTTTATTAACATTTTTTACATGATTCCAAATAATGTCATAGATTTCTTCATCTGTTTTACCTTTTCCATGAATCTTTTCTATTTCATCTTTATTTGGAATAACTCTTGCAGTTATAATTAATTCTTGTTTATCTTTCTTAACTGCTTTTTCTCCTTCTGGAGCTTTTCCATAAACCATAACATCTTTGATTTCAGGAACTTTTCCAAGAAGTGTTTCTATTTCTTCTGGATATATATTTTTACCATTTTGAGTAACAATTACATTTTTACTTCTTCCTGTAATAAATACAAACTTATCACTATCAACATAACCAATATCACCAGTTCTGAAGTATCCGTCTTCTGTCATAACTTTCTTTGTTTCTTCTTCATCTTCATAATATCCAAGCATTAATGTAGGTGATTTAATTAGGATTTCTCCTTCTCCATTTTCATTTGGATTATCAACTTTAATATCAGCTTGTACTATTGTTCTACCTGCAGAACCAACCATTGTCTTATATTCTGGTGTAACAGCTGCTATAGGAGCTGTTTCTGTTAGACCATATCCTTGTAAGAAAAGGATTCCTAAATCTTCATACCACTTACCAACTTTTTTATCAACTGGAGCAGCTGCAGAAACTATGATTCTTAATTTACCACCTAAATTATCATATATTTCTTTAAATACTTTTCTTTTAACATCTATTCCTACGCCCTTCATAACATTAGTTGCAGCCATCATTGCTTGTACTAATGTTTCTTTATGGCTCTTTTTGATAGATTCATTTATTTTCTTATAAATAGTTTCAACTAAAAGTGGAACAACTAATACTGCTGTAGGTTGTGCCTCTTGCATATCAGAAACTATATATCTTAGTCCTTGGCAAACTGCAACAGATGCACCTTGGCTTAATGGATATAAAAATCCAATTGTTGATTCATATGTATGATGAAGTGGTAATACTGAAAATAGTCTATCTGTAGGATATAATCTTACATATGCATTAACAGCATTAATGTTTTCTGCTAGATTTCTATTTGAAAGCATTACACCTTTTGCATTTGAAGTTGTACCAGAAGTAAATATAAGTACTTTGAATTCATCTGGATTAATTTCAATATCTTTAAATCCATCATCACCTGATTCAACTATTCTTCTACCAGTTTCAAGTAAATTTCTTAAACCTACATCTTTTCCATCTAAGTTTTTATCAGATTTCATTTCAACAAAATATTCAACATCTGTTAAGTTTTCTCTTATTTTAGCAATTGATTCTGCTTTTCTTTGTGAAAAAATAACACATGTAGCTTTTGCTCTTTTAATTAAGTTTTCAAGTTCATTATCAGGTAATTCTCTATCTACTGGAACTGCTATACCTACTCCACATAGAATTGACATATATGATAAATACCAATCATATTGAGTCTCACCTACAATTACTATTCTTTTATCTTTTTGATGTAAGATTTTAATTAATGCTGTACCAAAAGCCATTACATCATTATAAAAATCAGTATAAGTAAATACTTTATAAGGTTCTTTCTTATCTGGTTTTTCTAATATACAATCCTCTTCAGGATACAATTTGCAGCTTCTATAGAAAAATTCCTTAACTGTCTCATAATGAGTAGTAGCATAAGGCTCATTTCTCTTCTTTATAGGTGCTGGCTTTATTTTTTCTGGATCTAGTTTTAACTCTTCTAAGTTTTCAACTGAATCCATTTTTATTTTTCCAAATTTGATTTTAGGTATCTTAAAATTAAATTCCATATAATAAACAACCTTTCTTTTCCTTCATTTTTGAAGGCCTTTACTATTCTAGCACAAAAGTGGTCAAAAAACAAATTTTGACCACTCATACTAAATATTTTATTAAATTTAAAATCCAATTAACTTATGGAAAGTATCAATTGCTTTTTTATCAGTCATTCCAGAAATGTATTCTATAATACCTTCATAAACATCTTCTTTTTTTGTCATATCTAAAAACTTCATATTATCATATGCACTTAAATCATTATCATTTTTATATTCTTCATAATCAGTCTTAAAATTAATACTATAAACTTCAAGCCAATTTAAAAATTCTAATATTGCACTTCCATATAAATCTATCTTATTTTTAATTTCAAAAGTACCTTCATTATATAATTTCTTATAAAAATCATAAATTGTTGTAAGCACTAAATCATAATACTTTTCAGTTGTTTTTAGTTTATCACTAAAATAGATTTTCTCATAATTAAATCTTTTTATTTGATTCATTAGATTTAATTTTTCTTCAGAAAAACATAATCCTTTTTCAGGAGTACTATTTTCTATAACATCTTGGATTAAATCATAGGTTATTTTTCCATTATCAAAGTTTTCTCCTTCTTTAATTCCAAGAATTTGTTTTAATTCATTAACATCATCTGTATCTAAGATTTTAAGTGAAATAGCATCTTCTATATCTCTTACTATATAAGAAATTTTATCAGATACTTTAACAACACAACCTTCCCATGTATAACTTTGGTATTGATTTACAGAAACATATTCATCTAAATCAATAGCTTCATCTCTTGGTCTTATTGCATTTTCATCAACTTCACCACAATGTGAAATAATACCATCTCTTACAGCATATGTTAAATCTAAATTAGCTTTAAAACCTTTATCATTTTCAAGTAGTTCATATTTATCTACTAGTTCAACACCATTTTTCTCATGCCAGAATCTTTTTCCTAAATCTTCTTGGCTTATTTTTGAAAGTATTCTTTCTCCAGAATGTCCAAATGGACTATGTCCTAAGTCGTGTAAAACTGCAATAGTTCTTGTAAGTTCAGTATTTAATCCTAAATTATTTGCTATTGTATAACTAATTGAAGCAACATAATTTACGTGATCCATTCTAGTACAAATATGATCATTTGATGGAGAATAAAATACTTGAGTTTTATTTCTCATTCTTTTATAACTATTTGAAAATAATACTCTTGTATAATCTCTTTGAAATTCTGTTCTTCTGTCATTTTCTCTTTGATAAAGAGGAACTTTTCTTTCTATTATCTTTTGCCATTTAGGATTTTTCTCATTTGCACAAACACTTTCAAATTTCTTCATTCAATACCCTTCTTTTGATGGTCTTTTTTCTTTACTTAAATAATCTTCCATTTTTTTGCTTACAGCTACATTAGATTTAGCTGATAAACTTCTATCTTGACTAAAGTTAGCTAAAATAACCATACTAGAAGCAAACTCAGAAGTTAAATCTATTTCTCCTGCCTTCTTCTTTTCTTCTATTTTAGCAGCTAGTTCTGGTTTTCTTGCCATAATATCATTTAGTCTTTTATCAATATCAACCCATGACAAGCCTTCTGTTCTAAATACTTGTCCATATGGATCTTGTTTAACTTTACTATAATCTATTCCAGGAAAATGTCTTATTTGCATTAAACTTTGATTTCCAGCAATAGCATTATGTTGAGCTGAGAAGTTTTTAAGTAATGCAACATTTTGTACAAATTGCATCTCACCTGGTCTTAGACCTGTTTTATCAAAGAATAATCTTTGAAGCATAATTCTTGCTTTAGTAAGAACAAATGCACTATCACAAAGTGAGTCAAAATAATCATTATATGTTTGAACACAGTGTCCACTTTTAGTAGAAACCATTCCAGCATGTGCAATTCCATAATATGAATCACCAAGTCTTGCACAATCGGCTATAGGACTTCCAAATTTAGAAATTAGTTCTGGATGTTCTTCTCTTATTTCCTCTAAAATTGCAACTCTTCTAGCTAACTCATCTTCTCTTCCGTAAAGTATAGTTCTATCATTTGATACTGTATTAAAACCAAATTTTGCATCATAATCTAATCCACTATCTATACATTTTTCAATATACTCTTTAGCAAAATCAACTGTTGGCTTTCCAGATGGAGTATTTAAATATATTCTTACAGAATATGGTTTTTGTACTCCAACAAACACATTTCCATATCCACCTTTTCCCATATGTTCTTGATATTCAACCATATTGTGATAAAGAGTTGATAAAAGATATGTTAAGTCTTCACTTAATCCATATTTTGTATTCATTTTCTTATAGAATTCTCTTTCTTTCTCATCAACTTTAAATGGATCTCTAATAGGTCCTTGTTCAAAGAAATCAAAACGAAGCAAATCTATAAGCTCTTGTGGAGCTTCTGCAATTTCTTTTATCTTAGCAATATTAGCTTCTCTTAAGAAATTAGGTCCTATCATATTAGGATTTAGTTTTGACCCATTAGTAGTTATAGCCTCATAATATTTTTTCAAAATGAAATGAAATATCTCACTTTCAAAACTAAATATATCATCAAAAGAAAGTAATCCTGCAGAATCATCTGCCTTTTTATCTCCTTTTACTTTAAGAACTCTAATATTAGATCTTTTTCCATGAGATTTTTCCATAAGAATC
>OCVV011322883.1_pt1 | contig 18306 bp, 13 predicted proteins | sample 1539721 | NCBI WGS metagenome assembly OCVV01 (sample SAMN02144230, study PRJEB22623) | gut metagenome | biome: sheep rumen | host: Ovis aries | place: New Zealand | reverse complement strand
GAGTTTTCCTTCTATGGCGTCCTGCAGAATGTTCTGACGGAGTTGTTTTATGTAGTTTTTCTGTGATTCAATTTCTACAGAAAGCTGTTCTGTTTTCTGTAATTGTAAAGCTATCTTTTTGACTATCTCTTGTTGAGTATGTAAATCGGGAATTGAAATCTCTAAAGGGAGTAGATGCTTTGGTTTTATTTCTGTTTTGATTCCGCCTTTTACTTGCTTTTGTAAAGCGGTGATAAATGCAGGACTTTTTACAAAAAATTTGAAATAATCTAAATCAACTTTTGAACTATCAAATGTATAAGAAGAATAATGAATTGTAGCGCAAACAGGTTCATTCCCTTGATAAACGGCAACAGCACCTTTTGCAACATTGATTCCAGAAATTACCAGATCTCCTGGATGTACAATAATCATATCAGTTTTTGTTGGCTTATCTGAAATATGAATTGTTCCAGAGAAATCTATTTTTTCGAGTCGTTTGTATTTTGAAATCTTTGAATCATCGGGTTTATATCGACCTTCTCGCTCTGTGAGGAAATCACCAATTTTAACTTTTTTCCATTCGCTCATTATAAAAACTATTATATCATATTAAAGTGGTCGAATTCGACCACTTTAATATGAATTTGGTACATGTTTATTTTACGTGTCCCAAAAATCAAATATTTGGTATATGAGATTCCGAAACAAGTTCGGAATGACTGTATATTTACGCTGCGCTGTAAATCTCTGCTTCGAGTTCGCGGATTGCCTGAAGGTACTTGGGTTTGCCTCCGAATGAATCGATTATTTCCTTTGGCGTACCAATATCTGTAATTGGAGGAACTGTCAGGACTTTCATATCTTCAATAGCTTCTATTCCTGTTTCGGCATATTTATCAAGAATTGCATTTAAGACATTGCGTGCTTTGTCGCCATATTTAGTCCAGTAGTTTCTTTTGCGGACATTTTCGGCGCGTTCTTTTCTTGTAAGGGCTGGAGCATTCCATGCGATGTGGCAGATGAGGTCAAAAATATCCAGGTCATTTTTGATTTCGTCTTTCAGTTCTTCAAAGATAATTCCCTGATTTTCCAGCTCTTCTATAATGGCGCGCTTCTTTTCTGCATCGTTCCAGGTCTGCAAGAAATTGTCGAGTGAGCGGTATGAAGTGAGGATTCCTGTTTTGCAGTATTCTTTTACGCTTGTTGTAATAAGGCGGCCGTCTGCATCCAGATACTGCTTGCGTTCGCTTAAGATACTTACATCTACGCCATTTATGTATGTCTTCTTTCTGGTGATTTCGACCCCTTCGACAAGCTCAGGGACCGCAATCACCGCACCATACGGAGTTGTGTTTTCTCCAAGCTCATATCCTTCAAGATCTTCATTTCCGTATACTGCTTCGGCGAACTCAACCTCTTCTCCGGTAACCGGGTCAATCTGTTCTTCGCCAGTGCCTTCGTCTATGATTTCTTCTGAAAGCTTATCATCCTGCTTTGATTCTTTTATGCGTACCGGTGCGCCATCAAAATCTTTATCTGCAAATTTGTCTGTTACATTTCGGAAGTCGATAATCGTAAAATACTGCTTTCCGTATTCTTCGTTGATACGAGTTCCACGGCCGATAATCTGCTTGAACTCTGTCATGGAGCCGATGTTTTCATCAAGACAAATTACTTTACAGGTCTGTGCGTCTGTTCCTGTGCTCATCAGCTTTGAAGTTGTAGCAATAACTGGGAACTTCTGTTCTGGATTTATAAAATCTTCCAGATAGCCTTTTGCAACCGGATCATCACCAGTAATGCGGACTATGTATTTATCTGAACGGGCTGTAATTTCTTCCGGCGCATATTTTAGAAGTGCCTGACGCATTCGTTCTGCATGTTCAATATCAACACAGAAAACAATTGTTTTTGCCATTGGATCAGAGTTTGTAAGATATTCCATAATCTTTCTGGCTACAAGATCTGTTCGCTCATCAATTACAATATTGCGGTCAAAATCTTTTGTGTTGTAAAGGCGGTCTTCTATAAGCTCGCCGTCTATATCAGTTTTGCCGCGTTCAGGACGATAGCCTTCAAGGTCTATGTTCATTCCAACGCGAAGAACTTTGTAAGGAGCTAAGAAGCCGTCATCAATTCCCTGCTTGAGTGAGTAAGTATAAATTGGTTCTCCAAAATATTCGATGTTTGAAAGTGATTTTGTTTCTTTTGGAGTAGCAGTCATACCGATTTGGGTTGCACTCGAAAAATATGAAAGAATCTTGTGCCAGGCTTTGTCTTCATCAACAGAACCGCGGTGACACTCATCAACAATAATCAAATCAAAGAAATCCGGGCTGAACTGTTTGTAAGCATCAGTTTCTTCATCATAATTTGTAAGCCCCTGATAAAGAGCAAGATATATTTCATAAGACTTGTCGATGTGCTTATGTTTGATGATGTGGCACTTATCTTTGAAGTGCTTAAAGTCGCCTTTCTTTGTCTGGGTGATAAGATTGTTGCGGTCTGCTAAATAAAGGATTCGCTTTTTACAGCCGGCTTTCCAAAGACGATAGATAATCTGAAATGCTGTATAAGTTTTACCTGTTCCAGTTGCCATAACAAGAAGGATTCTATTCTGACCTCGGGCAATAGCTTCTACCGTTCTGTTGATTGCGATTCGCTGATAGTATCGAGGAGCGCGGCCTGTTGAATCAAAATAGTATGAACAAAGAGATGTGTCTTCTTCCTCTTTTGATGCAAGTCCGTTGTAGCGTTTATAGCAGCTCCAAAGTTCATCCGGAGTTGGAAAATGTTCAAGGTCTGCAGTTTCAGAAACAATGGCTTTGCCGCCTGCCTGACGGTCAGACAGGTCAGCGCCCTGTGGCCCGCAGTTTTTGCGATACTGAATTACAAAGCCGTCTCCATTACTTGAAATAGCAACCGGAATATCAAGAGTTCCCGCGTATTCCAGAGCCTGTTGCATTCCGGCTCCAACTGTATGAGTGTTGTCTTTTGCCTCTACAACAGCCACTGGAATATTTGGTTTGTAATATATGATTATATCTGCTCGTTTCTTCTCGCCGCGCTTTGTCTTTTTTCCTTTTACAAAAATACGTCCTGCCGTAAAAGTAACTTCTTCGCGAATCTGAGTCTGCTTATTCCAGCCAGATTGCTCAACTGCAGGGAGAATATATTTTGTAATTATGTCGCGCTCGGATAGAGAACTTTTAGTATCCATTTTATTTCTATATTATACTACCAAAAGTTTGATTTTACTAGAAAATCGACCGGTGAGTGTGACAGATGACGGTTTATTGGTTAAAGAATCTGTTCTAACCCGATATATTGTATTCGAATTAGATTTGATTTAAGTAAAAATACACACAGGAGTGATTCGTGTGTATTTTTACTTAAATTTCCCGTAATAAAAGTGGGAACAGGACTCGAGGTTCCAGTCGCAGACGTTAAAATAAAAAAACTTCCCGAGTTCTCAGGAAGTTTTCTTTTTATAGCGGGGGGTGGACTCGAACCACCGGCCTCCGGGTTATGAGGGGGCTTTGGGGACTCCTTTTCCGCTTCAAATTACTTTAGATTGTCTTATTTATTGGAATTTTAGCATGTTTCTTCTATATATGCAATTCAAATCGTTTCAGATTTTTTCAGAAAATTTTACAATTTCCTTAGAAAATTTACTTAAATAGCAGAGGGCGGAACTGTAGTATCTTTCCGACCAAAATTGTGATTTTTGACATGAATTCTTGTAAAAAGTTCAATACTAACGATTGTTAGTTTTAACCGAAATTGGCCGTCGGGTTTTTGCCGAAAAAACCCGGCGGTCGCTGCTCAAATTTGCTAACAATTTAAGTAAAATTGCAGTTATTCCCCATATTTTGGTGCTTTTTCTGCAACCTTCAACTCGTCCCATTGATTATTGCTCTGGTAAACTTCTTCTTCATAATCTGCAACATTATCGGTCCAGAGTTCGCACTGACTAATTACAGTCTTTAATGCGTCTTCCTGACCTTCTGGCGGATATTTATATTTCTTTAGAAGCTTCTTAACAATCATTCGCATCTTGGCTCTGGCAGATTCTTTTTTCTGCCAGTCGATGGTTTTGTTCTTACGAAGTGTTTCAGTGAGTTCCTTTGTAAGTGCTACGAGATCTTCATTTGAATAGAAATCTTTTACTGCTTCAGGTTTTGTGAGTGCATCGTAGAAGGCAAGTTCTTCATCTGTTAATCCAAGTTTGTTTCCTTCTTCACTTGCATGAAGCATCTCCTTTGCAAGTTTTAAGAGTTCCTGAATTACTTCTTCGTTTGTAAGCATTCCGTTCAGATAACGATTCAAAGTCTGCTGTATGAGTTCGCTGAAGGCTTCGGATTTTACAAGATTAGTTCGTTTATAAACTCTTACTTGTTCATCAATCAATTTCTTGAGCATTTCTACTGCAAGGTTCTTCTCTTTCATCTTTGAAATATTTTCAAGGAAGGTTGGATCAAACAGGTTTACTTTTTCACCAACATCTGAGAATAGATTTATAACACCATCAGATTTCACTGACTGTTTTAGAAGTTCATTTATGCGATCATTGATTTCTTTAAGAGAGAATTTCTTACCAGAAGGATTATACAATATACGCATTACAAGAACGCGAACAGATTCAAAGAAAGCTGCCTCAAGTCTCATATGTTCTTTTACCATCGAAGAACATAATGAAAGTGATTGTTTTAGCATCAGAGCTTCTTTTATAAATGCCTGTTTTTCATTCTCTTTATTAGGAGCAACAATAAAGTTTACAGCTCCACTAATTGTCATACCGCGTTGTAAATCTGAGCCTTCATAGAACGGAGTATAATCATATCCAAAGAAAAGATTACGACAGATTTCAAGCTTTTCCTGGAACTTAGGGAATGCACGTTTTGCAACATCCATCTCACCGTAATTCTGACGGTCGCGGACGGTGTAATCGTTCATTGCCTGTTTGAGTGCACTTGCAATTCCAACGTAATCAACTACAAGACCACCTTCCTTATCTTTGAAGACACGGTTTACGCGCGCAATTGCCTGCATAAGGTTGTAGCTTTCCATTGGCTTGTAAACATACATTGTAGCAAGAGAAGGAACATCAAATCCTGTAAGCCACATATCTACGACGATTGCAATTTTGAGTGGGCTGTTATTGTCTTTGAAACGAGTTGCGAGTTCTTGCTTGTGAGTTTTGTTTCCAATGATTGCTCGCCATTCTTCCGGATCCTTATTGCTTTCGGTCATTACAACAGCAATACGAGCATCATCACCAGGAACAGTAATCTGCTTTGAACCAACAGTAACTTGAGAAGTTGTTCCTGCCCAATTAGGTCTCAATTCCAAAATACGATTAAAAATTTTCATCGCAATTGAGCGGTTATATGCAACAATCATTGCTTTTCCGGTATAAAGATACTGGCGTTCATTTTCGTAGTGATTAAGAATATCATCAACAAGAGAGTTGATAGTTTTTTCGTGACCAAGGATTTCTTCCATCTTGCCCAGTTCATGCTTACTCTTTTCAATAACTTCTTCATCAGCATTTTGAGCAAGCGCGCTGTATTCTGCATCGATCTGTGCAAGAACTTTATCATCAAGTTTAAGTTTGATAACACGGCTTTCGTAATAAACAGGGCGGGTTGCTCCATCTTCTACAGCCTGAGTCATATCATAAACATCAATGTAGTCACCAAAGACTTCGATAGTGCTGCGGTCTTCACGGGAAATTGGAGTACCGGTAAAGCCGATATAACTTGCGTTTGGAAGACTGTCACGGATTATGCGGGCGGTTCCGATTGTTCTATGTGCAATCAGATTTCCCTGCTCATCGCGGCTTGTTTTGATTTTCTCTGTAAGTCCATACTGACCGCGGTGTGCTTCGTCCGCCATTACAATGATGTTTTTTCTATCACTTAGAGGTTCAGCACTTTCTTCAAACTTCTGCATTGTTGTAAAGATGATTCCGTTTGCCTTGCGACCTTCAAGAAGTTGTTTTAAATGCTCGCGGCTTTCTGCCTGAACGGGTTCCTGACGTAAGAAATCTTTACAATTACAGAACTGGCCATAAAGCTGGTTGTCCAAATCATTACGGTCTGTAATAACTACAATAGTTGGTGAATCAATTGCCTGCTGCAAAAGGTGAGCATAGAAAACCATAGAAAGTGATTTTCCAGAACCCTGAGTATGCCAAAATACACCAATTTTGCCATCACCACTTACTGCGACTTTTGTGCGTTCAACAGCCTTGCGAACTGCAAAATATTGATGATAGCCAGCAAGAATTTTGTATGAATTGATACCATCATTATTAAAACAAATGAAGTTTTTGATGATGTCGAGCAAGCGTTCTTTCTGGAAAATGCCTTCAAAGAAAGTTGAAAAATCAGCAAAAGAGTTGGATTCTACGTTACCATCTTTTGTTTTCCATTCCATAAAGCGGTCTTCACCACTTGTAATGGTACCGGCTTTACTCGTAAGCTGGTCGCTCATTACACAAATACAGTTGTAAATAAACATGCTTGGAATTTCCTGCATGTAATTTCTGATTTGTGTATAAGCTTCGCTTGCATCAGTCTGTTCTCGGCTTGGAGATTTCAATTCAAAAAGACAAACTGGAAGTCCGTTTAAGAATAGAAGGATATCAGGTCGCTTATTTGAATTTTCTATGAATGTCCACTGATTTGCAACGATAAAAGAATTGTTTGCAGGATTATTAAAATCTGCAATATAGATGATGTCAGATTTTGTTTCGCCGTTTTGATGATAGCTTACTTCAATACCGTTCTGCAGGTATTCCATAAAAACAGCATTTTTCTTTTTAAGTTCAGCGTTTTCAAAATGACGGAGTTTTAGAAGTGCTTCATCAATTGCAGCAGGCGCAGCTTTAGGATTAAGTCGGCGGATAGAATCTTCAAGAACAGAATTATACAACGGAGAATGCCAGTCGCGTTCAATATCCGGGCCATAAACATGTTCCCAGCCCATATTATCACGAAACAGTTCAATCAACGCGTTTTCATAAGCTTCTTCGTTGTAGTCTGACATCTTTAAACTTCCTTATATAAGGTACATATATATAATTCTAGCACGAGTTTAAGAAAAAAGATATGTTTGATTAAAGAATAGATCAGCAACTTCCAAAGATCGTATAGTTTTCATTCGTGCAAATACTCAGTAATTCAAAATTTATAACAAACTAATTGATTTGTCTTAATTTTTCTATAAAAACACCGATATTTGAGCCTAGTTCGTTTTTTAGTTCTGGAAGAGATTCACAATAGTTCTTTTCATTTTTAATGGCCTTGTCTATATTCTTTATTAGTAATGTGACATCATATCTACTTTTTTTATAGGTTCCTAAACACTTTCGCAGTTCATTAGGAATAAAACGTATTGAAGACTTAGAGCCAGGATTTATCTTTTCATTCTTCAACAGTTTTTCGTTATCTAAATCATGAATATCATCAAAATGTAAAAGTAACCATAATTCAAAATTTGGATTAGAAATCAAAAATTCAAAATTGTTTTGCTTACAAGTTTTTAGAACATCATCAAATTGAAATTCCGTGAAGGATTCTGGATCTCTATCAACCACTAAACATAAATAATCAATTTCTTTATCGAATGTAATTTCGTAATTATTCAATATATCAGTTACATTAGACATTATTATATTGCAAATTCTTGGTCGTTGTTGATTAAAAAAATCATAAACTGCTTTTGTTGTATGATTCACATCTTTAACGATATCGGTTTCAGCAACATTAAGTTCTTCATGCATAAATGAAACTAGTAAATCCGAAAATTCTTTAATTTTATCTCTATGCTTAACCAAATAATCGCTTGTATATAAACAGTCTATCATTGCGTTTATCAGCGTATTATATGTAATTTCTTTTGACAGATCCAAGCAAAGAGCATCAAGCATTTTCTTAGGATTACTCCAATCTTCACCTCTAGGTTTTTCAATTTGAATAAAATCGATAAGAGGAGAAATCCCAATTTCAATCTTCAGTTCTTTTAATTTTGCAAAATAAATGGGTTCTGTTTCTTGACCTTCACAAAAGAAGAAACATTTTCGATTTACTTCATCAGAGAGTCGTATTTTAGTTCTATTGCCAAAAGTTCTATCTTCTCTCAAGTTTTATTCTCCAATTGGAAATAAGGTTGTAAAAAGAGGAACTCCGCCATATCGTCCTTCAAGATAAGCTTTGTCTACTTTTTGATCAAATCTTGTATTGTATTCTTCAAGAGAATAAATATTGCTATTACCAGCATTGTCTTTATCAACAAACCAGATTTCGTCTCGTCTTAAAAGTTTAAAGTCCATAAGTCTTGATTCATGAGTTGTAACAATTAATTGAATCTTTTTATTTTGTGTATATTCAAAGAATTTTTCAATGAACTTGTATGTAAGAGTTGGATGTAAACATCTATCCAATTCATCTACAATATATGTTTTTTCTTTTTTGGAGAGTAAAATTTCTACTAATTCAAATAATCTTGCTGTACCATCTGATTCCTCAGAAATCTTAAAGTGAATCCCATTATCCAAGTTTTTATGCTCAAACTGAAGAGAATAGGCTTTTATAGCATGTTCAGAATCTATTTCTATTCCTAATATATCATTTCTATTTCTGAGCAGTGCATTCCAATGATATTTCAGTTTAGGATTTTTTTCTTTACTTTGTGACATTAGTTCAATTTGCTGTATTAAATCTCTTCGAATTTTTACAGGTAAAGATTCAAGAATTTTTTCTGGATCTTCTTTAATTTCCTCTACAGATACAATTCCAGTTCCAAAAGCATTGAGGATTTCTGCAACTTTAGGTAAAGTTGTTGTATTAATTAAATATGAAGCATCATTAACAGGATTGTTAGGAAAAACAATTTCTAGATTATCCTTTATCCAATCATATATATCCTTAAGAATTTCAATTGATGGGTATTTTGCATAAACAGCCTGTTTATCTTTATTCATTTCAGCTAAAAATAATACATTACTTCCCATTATTCCTTGTTGATAAACATCTAACACCTGATTATTTTTCAAAACGTTATCAAAATGATATTCATCGTCTTTTCCATTCTTGTAGAAAAGATAGATTGTATTTTCATTTGAGAGTTTAGCTAACCATTCTGAAACAATAACGCCAGTAGAAAGGATAACTTCAAAACCATATGCATAAACATCTTCATTTATAAGTATTTCTGCTTCAAAATAACTAGGCTTAGATTTGTTTTCAGAAGATATTTTGGAATATTTTTCAGTTGCTCCCAAAGGACATTTACCGACTATCGACATTTTTTGGAAGAAGGCTAATGCTTTTACAAGATTTGATTTTCCAGATGCATTTGCACCATAAATTGTTGACAAACGAAGAAGATTTTGTTTTTTGTTTTCATAAACATGTTCAGGATTAAGTCTTACCTTTCCGGGAATCATAGAAAATTCATGACTCATAATTTTATGAGATTCAGGATCTTCTCGTTCATAAAAGGATAAAAAATTCTTTACATTAAATCTTACTAACATAACTTTGCCTTTAAAGTGAAAAAATCGTATTTATACCAAGTATAATATAAATATCGGTAGGAGTAAAGATAAAAATAAGTGATTTTTTCACATTTAAACATTGACGATTTTCTTAGAAATATATATATTTTAAATGTGCCCATCACACTGAGGAACGTTGTTCCAATAAAAAAAGGACTAAAAGCAGCACCACCTGCAATTAGTCCTCTATAATTCTTTGCAAAACTCTGAATGAGTCACAAATAGTGAATACCTTACAATAAAAGTTTAAGGAATTTGTGTCAAGGAGTCATTTGGGGTGGGAGGATATCCTCGTGAAACAACACCATGTTGTACACAATCCTAATGGCGGCTGGGATGTAAAAGCTGCAAATTCACAAAGAGCTAGCGCTCATTCTGCAACAAAAGCAGAAGCAATCTCTATAGCTCGAACAATCAGTCAAAATCAAGGTTCAGAACTATTCATTCATAATATGAATGGTCAAATTGCAAGTCGTGATTCTCATGGAAACGATCCGTTTCCACCTCGAGGATAATTACTAACTATTTTAGGCATAAAACTTGTTCTCCTTGCGAGTTTTATGCTTCTCTATTTCATTATTGTGAGGTAAAAAAATTGAAATTTACAGATTCAAAAGGTATCGAATATGATAACCTTATTTTTTTAAATAAAGGCGGTATGGGGAGAGTCTATAAAGGAATTTCTCCTGTTACAAATAAACCTATTGTTCTCAAATTGATTGAACATATACCTGATAGCACTGGTGAAAAACAAAAAAGGGAACTTAAGGTTTCAAATATTATTTCACACAAAAATGTTGTAAAAATTCTTGATTCTGGAATAACAACAATTGATGGCATTGAATATTTGTATTTGCTTGAGACTTTTTATTCTAAAGGAAGTTTAACAAGTAAAATTAAAAAAGGGATTGCTATCAACGAATGCTATCAAATGATGTATGATTTGCTTCTTGGAATGCAAGAAATTCATAAGACCGTTATACATCGTGATTTAAAACCAGATAATATTCTTATTGATGAGGATGGAACTCTGGTTATCAGCGATTTCGGTCTCGCCCGTTTCATAACAGATGCAACTCAAACAGAAACATTTAAAGGCTGGGGAACATTTAAATATATGTCTCCAGAATGCTGGATGTATGAAAAGAATACTCCTGCAATGGATATATATTCTTTAGGTTTAATCTTTTTCGAAATAATAACCGGGGAATCTCCGTTCCTTCCCGAAAAACAAACGCGTGAGGCATGGAGAGAATGTCACTTATATTCAAATGTGCCAGATATTTCTAAATATCGTAACGATACAAATGTAAAACTGAATCAAGTTATACAAAAAATGACAGCAAAAAGGTTGTCAGAACGCTATAAATCTATCGATGAAGTCATTGAAGCCTTTCTTGATGCTCGTAAGCAATCTGAAAATTCTGCATCTGCAATTGAATTATTAGCTCGTAAAGCAAATTCTGTTTTTGAAAAACAAACAGTTGAAGAACTAAAACAGAAAAGAGAGCTTGAAGAAAAAAATAACTATATTGCTTTCTTAAATCAGCATGTTGATGATTTATTTAATCGGGTTGTTTCTTTTGTGGAGCAGATAAATGCAAAACTTGAAACTGGAAAATATCATATTTCTAGAAAAAATCCTTACGGACAAACTACTCGACAGTCTTTAACAGTGTCACTTGCCGGGAAAAGTTTTACCATTGATTTTTTGAATTATGATGCCATTTCGTTATACGAAAAACAAAAGGAAAAAGATGTTATCGAATGGCAAAAACAGCGTTATCGTTTTGTTATGCAAGGATATGAAGGCTCTTATTTTTCCCAAAATGATATAGTTCTTATTGGATTGGCGGAAACATCATTTAAACTAAAAGAGTTCGAATTTGGATTTAACCTTTTTCTCAAAAAGTCGCCCGAATCAAATTATGGAGAATGGTTTATCTGTCAATTTTCAAAAAATGAAACACCCGCAAAGACACCTTTTGGAATTTCATTAAATCTATTCTTTTCAGAATATGAAAAACTAGAACATGCAATGTTCTTTACCAAGAAAGAAAAGAAATTAGATGATAATGACCTTATAGAATTAATACAAAATATTTCTAACTAACCATTTATATAGGCGAAATATTGGACAAATGCAATATTTCGTCTGTATAAGGTTTATTCATCTAAACGGTCGAAATATTGCTGTCTAATTACCTTTTAATATATTGTATTGATTTTTCCAAGCTCTCGAGGGTTTTTTACATATACAATCTTCACATACAAAGGCGCAGACATTTGGCAGTGAATTAAAACCACAGATATTTGGATTTCTTTGTCTACAACCATATGTTTGATCTTCGGTATCTTTATCATTTAATGGCGCATCAAATGGAATAAGTAATTCTTTATTCATTATTTTACCTCATTACTAATTAAAATATTTCCTGTCATTAATTTTCCCAATAATATATCTCGTAATTCAACTAGACATTTATTTTCTTTCAAATTCTGACAAATTCGTTGGATTATTGGAAAATTGTTTGCATGATATTGTTTTCGCAATGCTTCAGGTGGTTCCGGCATTTTCATTTTTTTCAAATGTGTCGGTCCAAAATTTGCTTGAACACTACCACATGCTAATTCCTTCTGTTTGTTTAAGAACTCTTTGGAAGTTAGGTAACTGTATATATAAGAGAAATCTTCAAATGTATTTTTAGGCATAAATCTGATAACACTGGTATTTAAGCAAAGAGGTAAGTGATCTTTCCTAACGATTGCATATCTTCCCAATGTTCCAGAACAAGACATTACAATGTCATACTCATTTAACATAAAATGAGAATATATAGTATCAGCCTCTTCTTTTGAAATCATATTAGCAGTTGATGTATTTATTTCATTATTATTAATACATCTAATATTTATAAATTTTATTCCATCTTTTTCAACATATTGCCAGTTCCTTATTCCAGGACCTTCTTGAAAAGAAATAATTTTGGATAACTCAACCTCGTTCCAAGTAGGATTAATTAAAAAAGTTTTTTTATAATTTGCTGACAGCAGTTCTTCCAATAGTTTTGTCGATTGATTGTTTAACTCTATTTTTTCATCATAACAAGAAAGTACTTCAACAATTTTATTCTGGATTTCTATTGGAGGATTAATAACAGTTAGTTCTGCTAAATCAGACGCTTTGATTCCTGCTTGTACACAATGCTGAACAATTTTTTTGATTGGTGATAATGTTGATTTGAAATAGTAATAATAAAATAAAGGATTTGCAATCTTTTCATTTAATCTTACTCGAATAATATGTGATTCGAAAACTGTAAGCGGTGAAACCTCAAGAACTATAGAACATTTTCCAGCTCCAGAGACTATCAAAGATTGTCTTGCAAATAAAAGATCATTTTTTTCAACTTTTGATGTTATTTTTTCTGATTCAGATAAAGGAACTAATTCCATTGGAATATCATATATACGATCATTCGCAAACAATTCCCCCATATTAATCATTTTATATCCGCTTCCGCGTATTCTACTAGGTTTTGTTAAACCATTCTTTGAAGGTATGGCATATAAACTTGAAAATTTTACATTATTCCAATTATTCATTTTATATTCCTAACTCTTTTAGATAATTCTTTATTTTACTTTCCAGAATTTGATTTTCCTCAAATATAGATAATAAATTTGAATAAATGCGTTTTATTTTTTGTTCATAGGGTTCATTATCTTCAGGTTCATCTTCTATTCCAACATACCTTCCTGGAGTTAGAACATAATCTTGTTCTTGAATATACTTAGTATCAACAACGGCACAAAAACCTTTTTGATCTTTAAGAGTTCCATTTTGAAAGCTTAAAAATGTTTCAGATAATTTTTTAATGTCTTCATCTGATAAATCTCTATGTTTTCTATCAACCATATGTCCTAAATTCTGAGCATCTATAAATAATGTTTTTCCTGGCTGTTTCTTATTACGTGTTATAAACCATAATGTAACAGGAATTGTAACGCTATAAAATAATTGAGTTGGCATAGCAATGATACCTTCTACTAAGTCTGCTTCAATTATTTTGGCTCTTATAGCATCTTCACCACCTGTTTGTGTACTCAAAGCTCCATTTGCTAAAACAAGACCTATTTTGCCATTTGGGGCTAAATGATAAATCATATGTTGAATCCATGCATAGTTTGCGTTACTTGCAGGTGGTAATCCAAACATCCAACGAGGATCATTTTGAAGTTTATCTTGTCCCCAATTATTCAAATTAAATGGTGGATTAGCCATAATAAAGTCAAATTTTTGATTAGAATGAAGATCATGAAAGAATGTATCTTCATGGTGCTCCCCAAAATTTGCATCAATTCCACGGATTGCCATGTTCATTTTGGCCATCTTCCATGTGTCAGCATTTGCTTCCTGTCCGAATACGGAGATATTACTTCTGTTTCCGGCATGTTCTTGTATGAACTTTACAGACTGAACAAACATACCACCTGAACCACAGCAAGGATCATAAACACGTTTTCCCTCTGTCGGCTTTAAGATGCTTACGATTGTTTTTACTACGCTGGCAGGGGTATAAAACTCGCCGCCTTTTACACCTTCATAGCTTGCAAATTGAGATATGCAATATTCATAAGTACGACCAAGTAAATCTTTACTTGCTTCTGTATCGCTCATATCCATATTTGTAAATACATCAACAACATTACCAAGAACTCTTTTATCTAATTCTGGATTCGCATAATTTTTTGGAAGTACACCTTTTAGACTTTTGTTATCTGCTTCTATAGAAATCATGGCTTTGTCGAGGATTTGTCCAATTTCTGGTGTGTGCGAAGCTTTTGCTATTTCTGACCAGCGGGCTTCTGGTGGAACAAAGAAGATATTTTCGGATTCGTATGCATCGGGATCGTCTTCAAAACCATCACCTTCTTCTACAAGTTCGTTGTATTTCTTTTCAAAGGCGGTTGAAATGTATTTTAAAAATATAAGTCCTGTAAAGATTTTTCGGTAATCGGCTGCGGGAATGTGTCCCCAAAGTTCGCAGGCTGCATTCCAAATCTGCTGTTCAAAACCTATGGTTGCAGATTGAGATTTAGACATTTTTGACTTTGCCATGTGTGGTGTCCTTTAAGTAAATTAATATTTTGATTATACCACATAACTCGATATTTTTGTATATAAGGGCAAGGAATCCAAGCTAGCTTGGTCGTCCTCCAGTGGCGAAACACTGGGCGGGGGAGTGAGAAATAGACCGAAGCATAAGCCACCACTTTGTCTGAAAGCCATTTTGTCCGAGTAGGACTGGCTTTCATGACTGGGGGCGCAATGTTGCGGGATTTTTCGAGAGGCGACGAAACGCCTCTAAGAGAGATAAACCGACGATACGGTTTGGGGCCCCGGACTGAAAATGTTATACCACGCAGTTGGTATGACATTTTCAGTGTGGGGTACACCCAGTTTGGCAAGCCAAATTGTGGTGTAATACGGATTCCAAAAGGAATCCGCAACGTTGCGAAGCCGTATTAATAACCGAACATTGATGCAAAATCCTCATCGTCGGCATCTACTATATCAATAATAGAGCCACTACATTCTGGATAATAGCAATAAATCAAGTAATCATCCCCTTTATTGAAGACTCGCATTTCTTTTCCCTGAAAAACTCCGCCACAATGAATACACCGAACCCAAGAATCAAGTTTGAAACCATCACCCCTTAATATAGAGCGTAACACTTTCAATCTGATTTTTTCATCTGTTACTAATTCCATAAAAACCTCCTATCTATTCCACTCATAAGCATCATTAATCTTTTTCTGACGAATGATGTGCTGCTGATGTATCTGATTCTTTTCGTGAATCTGATAATCCAATTCCCCGTTATAAAACTTCTTATTGTAATCAGAAAAGTCTTCACATTTGTTTCTGTCCATTTCATCCGCAAGATTTCTGAAGTCCCTTGGAGTTTTATGCCAAAAATCTTTGAATGCAGCTTTGTACCAGTTCAATTCTGTTGTAATTGCAGTAACAATCTTTTTCACATTTCCAACAAATTTATTGAATCTGGAAGTAAAGTCCTCAAAACGATTGTTTTTAAATGTGCTGACTTCAGAATCAATAGACATGTTTTTTCTTTCAACTTCATCCCAAATCTGATTGTAAGCGTCAACTTTTTGTGATGAAGTTTTAAACAGACTTTTATCACGCTCTAAGTCGTTCTGCTCTAATTCAAGATTCTTAGATGCCTTTTCATTTTCAGCCTGAATGGTCTGAGCATCCTGTAAAGCCTGTTTTGCATTTTTGGACTTCTGGTCAATTTCATTTTCCTGCTCATCAAGTTCTTTCTGTTTCTCTAAAAGAGGAGCTTCGCCAAGTTCAACAACTTTTTCCCGTTCAGCAAGTTCAAGTTCTTTTTTTGAAAGACTCTTTTCTTTCTTTTCATTTTCTTTCATTTGCTGATATACAGGCTTTTCTTTGTGCGAGTGTTTTTCACCAGGCGTTCTGTCTATTTTGATTCCACGTTCTTCAGCAAAATCCTGCAAGTCATGCCGGACAGCTTCTTCAAACTGCTGCTGTGCTGTACCTTTACCTTTTGCAGTAACGAATCCCATTTCGGCTAAAGCACCAGACATGGAACATTGTAATTCCATTCCTGTTTTAAGTGATTTACCAAGGTGAGCAACGTACACATAATCAAAATGGATATGTACAGGGCTGAAAACTTTCTGAAGAGTTTCTTCATCAATTGAAAATTCATCATTGTGAAGATAAATCCCGATTGGAACAATGTTAGGGATAGTGTTCAATCAAGAAAGTACAAAAATCCTTTAACACTTTGGAAGCTTCTTCATCATCAGGTCTGTTGTCTCTGTTGCCCAGCTGGAGAATCATTTCGTAAGCGGGCTTACGACTTCCATCAGCTTTTTTATTTTTGTGTTTTCCCTGACGTTTGTCGTTAAGTATTGTTTCCAGATAATTTTCAATCCGACGGTCCTTTCGCTTCTGCTGCGCATTGTATTTTTCTGCTGCTTCGCGAAAAATCTGCTTAAAGCACTTTTCTAAAGAGCCACAATCAAGAATCGTTTCATGCGGCCGTGAAAGATCGATATGCTTCTCAGAACTTACGATTTTGGGGTCACGCTTATTGTGTTCACGCTTAATTATTGGTCTACAATGGCATGTTGCCTTGTAGCCCATGAAGTCTAAAGTAAAATCTTCATTTTCCATGAGCTACTCCTATTTACAATGATGCAAGAATTTCTTCTGCGGTTTTGCCTTTTGCAAGTTCATCTAAAGCAAATTTTACACCTTTGTTAAACTCAGCCTTAACAATAGAAGACTTTTCGTATGTTTTATAATTTTTGAGATGTTTGAATTCTTTGACTACCGAATATGCCTGGTTGATTGTAAGTTCTCCAGAAGCAACTTTATTTAAAGTCTGTTCATCAGCTTTTTTTGAAAGCTCACGCATTTTCTGCACCTGACGTTCTGACTTTTTAAGCTGCTCTGCAAGTTTTGCATCAGTAAAATCTTCTGTAGATTTACCTTCTGATTTCGCACTCTGCTTCATTTCTTCCAGCTTTTTGAACATTACAAAAACTTCTGAATCGCTAAGATTTCTGCGATCAAGCTGTAAATGAAGTTCATACTTCAAAGCTTCGTTTTTATCTGCAAAATCTTTATAGACGACCGGAACATATTTTATTCCTATCTGATTTGCAGCCATAAACCTGGAATTGCCATCCAGAATAGAACCATCTTTTGTTGCAATAATTGGCTGTGATTTATCAAAACCATGCTCTTTCATATCCTGCGCAATGCGTTCAACCTTTTCAGGCTCCTGTGTAAACAACTCCTTGAAATCTTTATCAAACTTAAGTTTTGAGATTTCAACCATCTGTATTCTTTCAGAATCAAACTTGTTCTGAATATTCTGTTTGGCAGTTTCGAATGAAGTGCCAATTTTTTTATTGAAAAATTTCATATGTTACTCCTATAAATACTCAGAATCATCATGTCCGGCCGGGTCCAAGATGATTCTGAAGATTAATTGAGATTACAGGTTCACATCTCTTATAGATGTTCTATAACTCTCACCTTCGAACTCAAGACTTATACAAGTCTCACGAAGGCGGTCTAATACGGCTTCTCCAAGCTTCTTTAAAATGTCTGCTTTAGAGAGGTTAGAAATCAGAACCGTGGGAAGCATGTTCTCGTAGCGACGACGAAGGATATAGTTCAGAAGAGCATTCTCCTTTTCCTGCTGCATAGACCTTCCAATCTCATCTATTACCAGCATTTTGGTTCTAGAATAAGATTCCATTAATTCCTCACGATTTACCTTCGCATGAAAATCCTGGGCTGATTCATACTTGAAAATGAGCTCTTCAATAGATATGAACTTACCGCCACAGTTGCGGATAATTGCAGACCCAAGATGTGTCTTTCCCAGGCCTTTCGCTCCAAGCAGAATAAGCACTTTGTCATTTTTCTCTAATTTCGCAAAGTTCTTGATGGTTTCAAGATTTTTGGTATCCTGTGCATCTTTTGGTATGTAAGTATCAAAAGATGCATGCCAGTAACGGCGAGGAACACCGCTTGATTCAACCATCTTCTGTGTCTGATAAGCTGACTCTTTTGCTGCCTGCTCTGCAAGTTCTTTCTCGCGCTGTTTTACCCATGCGTCGCTATCGGCATTCGCATCAAACGTCTCAAAAAGTGAAATTGGATTTAATTTTTTTATTTCGTTCAT
>OCVV011333590.1_pt1 | contig 18308 bp, 13 predicted proteins | sample 1539721 | NCBI WGS metagenome assembly OCVV01 (sample SAMN02144230, study PRJEB22623) | gut metagenome | biome: sheep rumen | host: Ovis aries | place: New Zealand | reverse complement strand
GTTACCGCCATTCCAAAGGCGGTTGTGATGCCTGCTGCCGTCCGGCGCTTCATAGTTGATCAACAGCATATCCTTCTTCAGACAGTGCACATCAGTTTCCATTGCTGCATAAATATTCTCCTGTTTGTCCCTTCCCGGGCCAATTCCGTTTCCTCGGGCTTTGCCCAAAGCACGCCCGGCCGCCGGACCCGCGCCTGGGGTCAGAACCGCCTGTCCAGCAGATTGTATTTTTTCATTTTCCGCCACAGTGTGGTGGGACTGATGCCCAGCTCCCGCGCCGTCAGGCTCCGGTTTCCGCGGTAGCGGCGCAGCGCGTTGATCAGATCCACCTCGTCGCTTTTTTCCACCACGACCAAAAGGGGCTCTTCGCTTTCGTCCTGATGATCGGACGAGCCGGAAACGAGACGCTGAACAAGCGCTTCATCCGCTTCATAATAGTCAGACAGGAGCACCAGCTTTTCCACAAAGCCCCGGAATCCCTTTTCGTCCCTGTCCCATTTGTGGGTAAACAGCTGCTTTTTGATGGAATCAGGCACCTGGACGTATTTTTTATATTTGATGGAGAAGGCTTCCAGGTACTCGTTGAGCAGCACAGAAAGATCCTCCCGGCGCTCCGAGAGGGAGGGAACGCGCAATTCGAAATAGGAAAAATCAAAGGGAAGGGGCGGCATCACCCATTTTTCGTTGCCGTAAATCGCGTTGATCGTACAAATGATCCGGTTGTCAAGCCGGTAATAGGATACGCCGTCGCTTCGCAGCAGGTAATGCTTGGTCAAAATATGCTTGAACAGGGGCTCCGCCTCCGCGCTGAGGCATTCAAAATGCTCCAGCACGACGGTGCCGCCGTCCGCGGCAATCTGAAAAGCGTTTCTGGAGCGCTTGTCTGGGTCGGCCTCGATCTGCATCTGGGCTACCTGCATCGCCGGCGACATGGCGGACAGATCAAGATGTACAAAGGGCTTGTTCGCGCGGCTGCTGGCGTTATGAATGCTTTCCGCCAGATGAACGCGCCTGGTGCCCGGCGCGCCGAGGATCATCACCGGCAGATCGTACTGGGACACGATGGCAGCGTCTTTTTTCAGCTGCTTCATGCAGGCGGACGGATAACGGTCGTACTCGCTCAGCTCATGCCTGGCCCGGTAGAGGGTATTGTTATCGTTGCGGTCCTCCCGGATTTTCTTCTGCATGTCGTCAATTCTGCGGAAGCCCTGAAGCGCAAGCACAAAGCCGCCGAACATGTTCTCATGGCGCAGCACGTTCAGCGTAGCGAAATGGTCTTCCCCATTGATCTGCACCACGGAGGAATAGGTGTTCCGCTGTTCAAGAATCGCCTGGGTAAGCGGGCTTCCCCGCCGGGTTTCGATCAGATCGAAGAGGTTTTTCCCAAGCAGGTCTGCCCGGACCCGGTGAAAAATCCGTTCCGCCATGAAGTTGGCTTCCAGGATCGTCCCTTCCTTGTCGAGCTTCAGAATCGCATCAAAGGTGCTGTTGAGCAGCGAGCGCATTTCCGCGGCCTGCCGTCCCATCGTTTCGATGCCGAACAGCACGCGCATGGCAAAATGGTAGGCCGTTTCGATGCTGTCCTTCGTGGAATTCAGATACTGCGTTCTCAGCCCCAGATGGCCGGCGTGCTCAATGGCGATATCTCCCCCCACGATCACCCGCGCGCCGTCCTTTTGCGCCTGCTCCACCATGGACCTGATCCCGTCGATGGTAGCCGCCGTGTAGACCTTCACGTTGACGCCCAAAACGTCCGCGACGGGCTGCGGATTGGAAAACATTTCCGGAAAGCCGATCAGCGCGATCAGATCGTCCGGGGTGCTGCAAAAGCACTTTGCCTCATGAATCATCATGATCAGTTCCTGGCCCGAAATCTGAATGGTGATCAGGGGCATATCGGTCTGATGCTTGATGATATTGGCAATGTTTCCTCTTGCCACCGCCACCAGCGCGCCGTCCTGCTTGGCCTGCTCCACGGTGGCCAGCGCGCGGGAAGAGCTGGACAGGTAAACCTTTGCGTCCGCATTGTTTTCCGCGGCGACCTCCTCCGCGTAGCGGAGCATGGTCTCATTGGGCATAATCAAAGCTATCTTGGCCATAGGGGGCTCCTTCTCAAAACAGATCGGGTACGGGCAGAAAAGCGTGTATCCCAGTATACCATTGCGGCGGTTTAGTGTCCATATCCGCTTATCAAAAACAGGCAAAGGAAAAGGGACTGCCGCGTGCGCAGGCGGCAGTCCCGGAGAATGATTGCTTACTGGACTTCAACAAAGGTTTCGGCAGGAGTAGCAGCCAGAACGATGTCGCTGATCACGTCCAGGTTGACCTGATAGGTCTTGCCGGCCTGGATGGCATCCAGCAGCGCCTGAGCTTCTTCCAGACTGCCGACGCGCTGCGTGCGGACGATTTCAGTCCAGTTTTCGGCATCGGGACGGTTCACGATTTCCACGGGGCCGCTGGTCCACTGGGTCGCGTAATTCTCAGCGCCGTAGAAGTTGGTCTCATAGTCCACCTTGCCGGCATAGTCGTCCTTGACATGGCAGACGATCTGTACGAAGTAGCTGTCAGGATCGTTCACGAAGGAATCCTTGTGGATGGGCAGGCCCTGAGAAAGATCGAAGCCGTAGACGTTGGTCAGGCCCTTGAAGGCTTCGTTCGCATTCTGCCAGGCGTCGAAGCCGTGCAGAATCAGAGCGCTTTCCACTTCCATCTCATAAGTGCCGGCGGGGCGCTTGTACGGGCCGTACTTTTCGATGGTCTGCAGGTTCTTGGAGGAAATCGCGCAGCGGAAGCCAGCATGCTCTTCCAGCATGTTGCCGAAGGCGTCGGTCTTGTTCAGCCACTGCTCATAGAACTTCTCATAGGTGTTGTAGGAGATGCGCTTCTCGCAGAAGTTCTGCACGTTGTCCAGGCCCTCGGTCATCACGGACATGGGGTGCACGCCCACTGCGCGGGCAGCCTTGGCCACTTCGTACCAGGGATACTGGTTGGAGTGCTGGGGCATATTGTAGATCTTATCGGTCATGCTTTCCACGTAGGGGCCGATCACGGACTGGAGGTATTTCAGGCCGTCCACGTAGGCAAGGCGCTGATAGCCGACATTCAGGTTGTTCTTGGCGCCGTAGCCGCCCATGTAGATGAAACCGATCTTTTCGCCGGCCTTGAAGACCTGATCCGCTTCAGTCGCCTCAGCGATCAGCGCGAAGGAAGCGGTATCCTTGGAGTGACCGACCGTCAGAAAAGGATACACGGAAATACCGCCGCCAAAGTCTTCCCATTCATACCATACGTCCCACTTGGTCAGGATGTAGCGGATGGAGTTGTCGCTCAGCTCGGGAGTCAGTTCAGGATAGCCCAGATAATCATAGCCGGTGTTGTTCTGCGTGGAGGTCTGGATCTGCAGGTACTGTTCGCCGCGCTTGATATCGCCCAGACCCACGTGATAACGGTTGTTCATGCAGGTGTTTTCATAGGCAGCCTGATAGTGGTCGCCATGGCCGTGGGTCAGCAGGATGGCATCGAGCTGACGGGGATCGTAGCCCATCTTTTCCACGTTCAGCCAGTACTGATAGGTGGCGCAGGTGTTGCCCTGGTCGATCATGGCGGTGTCGCCGTTGTCGCCCACCAGCAGGTACATGCAGGTGTAGGAATCGCCCACGGAGTAGAGACGGTTGGCCATGACTTCAAAGGGAGTGACGGAGCCGTCGAAGCCGTACTGATGCATTTCCTTGGTGGCGGACACTTCGGGATACCAGCCGCAGCCGTCATAGGCGATGTCGTCCGGGGTGATCAGCTGGTTTTCATTGAGGATCAGGGGGTTGCGGAACAGGTACAGCTCGGACACCTTGGCGGTGTCGTAGGTGGTATAATCGCCGTCGAAAATGCACAGGGCGTTGTACTTAGCGCGCTGATAGTAGATTTCGCCGTCCGCGCCGACGGGGCAGGCAACGATGCTTTCCTGGGTGGCTTCCTGGCCGTTCCAGGTGCCCCAGATCCCGGTGCCCTGCACGGTATAGCCGTTGTCCACCAGGAAGATCTTCGCGTCATCCGCGATGGTGTAGGTCTGCTCGAAAACGTCGGTCACATGGTTGCCATCGCCGATGGTGATGGTGCTGGCAGCCGCGTCGTTGCCCAGAACCCAGCCCTGAGCGACCATCCGGCCGGGGCCGCCGCCAGGGGCGGTCAGTTCGCCGCCGTACTTGGCAGAGTCAAAGTAATACACGAAGGGTTTATCCTGATAGCGGATGCCGCCCACGTAATTCTGCTCAACGATTTCAAAGTCGATGACGTCGCCGTTTTCGTTGAACAGCACTTCCACAAAGTTGTCCATCCGCATCAGAGCCGTCAGGGCATCGGCGCGGCTGGTCTGTGTCAGCTCGGATTTGTGATCGAGCGGGAGGCTGGTGTAGATTTTGTGCTCAAAGTTGGGCACTTCCATAATCTCCACCGTCACGCAGCCGTTTTCATCGGCCGCGACAGGCGCGACGACCCAGCCGTAGGTGCTGGAGGCGACTTCATTATCGGTAATGGTATCCGCCAGCGCTACGGAGACAGTCATCAGCATTGAAAGAACCAGGACGAGGACCAGTGCTTTTTTCATGTGCAGAACGCTCCTTTCATCGTGTCCTTCCTCCATGGCCGTTCGTCCGACGCGAACCGGCCCTGGAGGACTACCTGAAATCATTATAGAAGGCGTCATGGAAAAAGCAAGCATGAAAACGAAGAAAAAAGGCCAATTGCAAATGATAATTCGGCTCAATCTTTACCAGTTTGCACATTATGAAAAGATAATATTACATCCGGCATTTCACATTTCATCCATGATTTCATTTTATTGCACAGTAAACTGAACAGCGGCCTTGCAGATGAAAAAGCAGGGGGCCGCTGCACAAACACTGTGCAGCGGCCCCCGGGCCTTTATGAAATACTCCTGTTTTTCCGGATACTCCTTCTGCGCAGCAGGATTTCGACGCACAGCAGCATCACCGTCAGTACCGCCAGGGCGGGACGCAGGCTGACGGAGGCGCGGACATGTTCCATCCGGTTTTCCTCCAGCGCGGTCTGCGCGTCCAGCACTTCGCCGCCCATCTGCGCGCAGACGCCCCGCAACAGTTCAAGCGCCTCCTCCTCCCGGGCAAAGGCGTTGTATTCCTTCGCCCAGCTGGTCGCCGCGGGCCGATGGATTTCAACCGTATTCCCGGAATCCGCGTCGTGCACAAGCAGGGTAATCTGGTACACGCCGTCGCCGTCGGAAGGAAATTCCGTCTGCCAGTATCCTCCTCCTGCATGCTCCAGAGACACTTCTGTGCGCCGGCCTGCCGGCGACTGAATCTGCGTCTGGACTGAAGCGTGTTCCGGCAAATCATCCAGACGGACGGACAAAAGGCAGGAGCTTCCCTGCTGAGCAAGCTGTACAAAAGAAGCGGCATAAAGCGCCTTTTCAGGCATCAGTCCGGACAGCATCTTCCGGATCGTGTTCCGTCCATCGGCGCTGCTGAACCAGGCAGACGACCATTTTCCCTCCAGGTCGGACATGAAGGCGGCGGCCTGCCCCGTGCCGTACTGCCAGACGACGTATAACGGGTCGTCGTCCTGTGTGGCAAGCAATACCTGACCCTGGGCGCGCGGGGTAACGCGGATATAGCCCTCCAGGGCCGGCGCCGGGGGGAAGCTTCCGAGCGTATCCACCGGAAGCTGCGTGCCGGTGACGGTATAAGCGGTGCGGTACAGGCTGGCGTCCCAAAGCATTCGTTTGACCAGATCGTCCCCGACGCTCACGCTGGAGTAATTTCCGCCGCCCGCCGCCGCCATGCCGGTCAATACGTCCTGATATATGTCGCTCCCGATGCCGATGGTAGACAGCACGATCCCATGCTCCCGGATGCGGCGCACCACATCCATATATCCTTCGTCGCCCGGGCTCCCGTCGGAAATGAACATGATATGCTTTTCCGAAACGCCTGTAATGCCGTCCATGGCCTCCAGGGCGGTTTCCAGCGCGCCGGTATAGTTGGTGCCGTTGAGGGTGCCCATCGACGTAATCGCGTTGATCACCTCTTCCCGCCGGGACGCCTGCACCATGGGGCTGACGACCTTGGCGCTGTCAGAAAAGCTGATCACGCCAATCCAGTCCTGATCCGCCAGCGCCTGCACGCAGGCAATTGCCCCCAGCTTGGCCATGTTGATGGAATTGTCCGTAGCGTTCGCCAGATGGGAGCGCGCCTCGGCCATCGAAGCGGAATTATCGATCATGAGTAGCAGGGCGGTGGCTTTGTCCGAATCCTTGTCGGTCACCTGCATGCTGACGGGCAGCATTTTTTCCAGGAGGGTATCCTCCATATGGCCGTAGCCAAAGGTATGGGCTCCGCCCAAAGCGAGCACGCTGCCGCCGTATACGCTGACGTAATCGCTGATATTGCGCAGCGAAGCGGGCGGCATGTTCTGGGCGTCCACGTCCATCAGAATCACCAGGCTGTAATTGCCGATTTCGGCGGCGGTGAGCGGCGCTTTCTTTTCCGAAAGCACACGCACCTCATTCTCCATCTCCCGCAGCTCTTTTTCAAGCGAGCCGGGGTCCGCCTGTCCCCCGCACAGGATCAGCACGCTTCGCTCCCTATGTACCTGCAGGCAGAGATCCCAGACGTTATTGGCCTGAACGGTGTCCTGAGCGGGCGCGAGCACCAGCCGATAGACCTGCGGCCCTTCCGCCTCCGGCTGCACCCGGAATGAGACCGTGGTTTCACCCGGATTCAGTGTCAGCTTCTTCTGCTGAACCACCACGTTGCCGTTCATCAGCCGCAAGCTGGCAGACTGCTTTGTGCGCGAGGCGCAGCGCACGAAGATCTCGCACTGCTCGCCCAGGGAGATCAGGCTCGGCGTTTCGACCGATGAAATCTGCGCCTCCGGCTTTTCCCGGGAGGCGGGCAGATACACGGCATCCAGGCGCAGGCCGGACATGTCCGCCTGTCTGGCCGCTTCACGGCGCAGATTGCCCTCGGTTTCCAGGCCGTCAGTCAAAAGCAACAGATGCAGCCGGCGCCCTTCCCCGTGAAAGCGCACGCCTTCCTCCAGCGCGCCGCGCAGGTTGGTGACTGAAAAAACAGCAGGCGGCGTTTCCGTCTCCTCCGTCAGGGCACGGCTGGCAAACCGCACTTCGCGCACGGACGCATAATCCCCCGACTGTTCCGCCCTTTGCGTCAACGTTTGAACCGCCTCGGCGACGGCATCCGGATCCATGCTGTCCGAAACGTCTGACAGGATCACAAGATCCACCGGCGTATGGGCCGTATACAGCGTCAGCCCCGCCAGCATGCACACCGCCGTCAGCAGCGCAGCGCAGCGAAGGATCATGCCCGTCCTGCGCACGGCGGTATGAACCTTGCGCAGATAGAGCCAATCAAACAGGACGAGCAGCGGGATCACCAGCAGGGCCAGCAGAAAAACAGGCTCTTCCCAGCGCAGTTCAAAGTCGCTCATATCGGTATACTCCATATTCCAGCGCGAGGAAAAGGATCAGCAGGGCAGCCATTATCCAGGCGGGATCGAACAAACGGCTTATTTCCCGGCCGCCGTTTACCGGATGTACCATCTGAACCCGTTCCCCTTCCAGGGCTCCGGGCGTCAGGCTTTCCTCCTTTGGGATCTGGCAGAAAAAACGCTGGACACGCACCCGGCCGCCCATTTCCTGGTCAAAAGCGTACAGTCCGGGCGTGGACAGGCAGACGGACCCCTGCCCCTGAAGCGGCTGCAGCGGGAGCCTTCCCCCGCCGGGCATTGTCAGGAAGGCGGCGTCCGACGCGCCGCTGACCGGCAATGTCGCCGTATCGCCGCAGGAATAGACAGCATTGGCCGGCAGCATGGGCACGGTTTCATTCAGCAGCCCGTCCAGCAGCAAAAGAAAATCGGTCAGCAGCGGCAGGTTGGAGCGGTGCAGGTCAAACGGCATCAGTACAAAGCTCGGCCTCTGATCCGTTTCATTGAACAGCATCACCGGCAGATCGCCGCACAGCAGGACAGGGGTCAGGCCCGCGTACGAATGCAGTTCCCGCAGCGAATAAAGCCCGATGCGTTTCAGGTTCAGCCCTTCCAGCAGCCGCCCGCTCAGGGAGACATCCAGATCCGGTGCCTGCCGCAGTCCCACGGTGCCGCGAATCTCGTCCCCAAGGGTGCAGGAGATACCGGCCGTCATCAGATCGTCCTGAAGATCAGCCAGCCAGACCGTACCGTCCCGCGGAAGCGTTTCGGGCGCCGCGCCGTTGTAGAGGTACAGATCAAAGCCGTTCACGCCGGGCACAGGAGCGTCCAGAGTGTCCAGCCTGATATGGGGATAGGCTTCCAGAGCCTTTTGCCAGTAGTAGGCGTTTTCTCCTGTCAGCAGTACACGGCGGTCGTTAGCGTCCGAAGGGAAAAGAACAAAACGGTTGTCTTCGGGCAGCTGATCCTCCTGCGCGATGCTGATGACCGCCTCCTGCCAGCGCGCAGCCGGGAGATCCCAGGAAACCGTCTGGATTTCATCCGCCCGGCAGTTCAGCCTGCGGGCAGCTTCCAGCTTCCCGTCCAGAGCCAGCGTCATGGTCAGCACCCCGTCGCCGCCGCTGCGAACGACCTGCGCTGAAAAAGTCTGCGTGCCGGCCTTTGCGCTCACCTGTGCGGAAAGCACCGCCCCGTTCCAGCCGTTCAGATCAATTTGTTCAACGCGCATGCCTTCCGCCGCGCCGCACGGATGATCGGTATATAAAATTACCTCCGCATCCGGATTGTCCAGCAGCATTTCCTGCGCCAGCGTCAAAGCAGCATCCAGGGTATCCGGGCCAAAGCCGCAGGCGGCGCTCTGGATGGTCCTGCGAATGACCTCCATATCGCCGGATTGTTCCAGCATCAGACGAGTATCCTCCCCCGCCAGAATCAGCGACACTGTGCCGCCCACGGGTTTTCTGCTGATCTGCCGCAGAGCCAGCGCCTGAGCGCGGGAAAAAGCGGTCTGCGACGTTCCAGTCTGCCGGTTCATGCTGGCCGACGCGTCCAGAATCAGAATCAGCTCCGGCGTGCCCTGACCGACGGAAAGCGTCAGTCCGCCCGCCAGCATCGCCGCTGTCAGCACGGTCAGACATTGCAGCAGCAGCGTCAGCCGGCTGCCGGCATGCTTGTTGTCCGCGCGGCGCTTTCGGTACTTTTCGCTCAGACGCCACAAATACAGGCTGGAAACCTCGCTGGAGGAAATCTTTGGCCTGAGCAGGTACAAAACGATCAGGACCGGGATGCCCAGCAGCAGCCAAAGCCCCTGAGGATGGCGGAAAATCACCGGATCACCCCCGCCTTCATGCTCTTTTTCAGCAAAACATCCGCCAGCGATTCGTCTGAGCGGACCGATACCAGACAGACAGAGCGGGATTTGCAATAGCCGCTGATATCCTTCAAAAAGGCCCTGCAGGCCTTGCCGTAGGCTTCCAGGGCCGCTTTATCCACACGCAGATTCATAGCATCGCCCGGCGCCTCGGCATTGTTCAGCCTCAGAAAGCCGCTTTCCTGCGGCGACAGCTCCTGCGGGGAAAGAATATGAAACAGCACGACCTTCCGCCCGCAGCTCAGCAGATAATCCATGGCGCGCTTCCAGTCACAGTCCATCAGCAGATCCGAAATGACAAAGGAGATCCCGCCCGAGCCGGCAGCGTCCTCATGCCCGCAGACGGCGCCGCACAGATCGGCTTCTCCCGAAAATGACAGCTTCTCCAGGGCTCCTGCCGTGCGATACACCTGGGTTTCATTGACGATCTTGTCCCCAATGCGCCGGCATTCGCTGCCCCTGACCAGATAGATCGCCGCAAAATCCATCCGGCGGACCGACAGATAGCACAGCGCCGCAGAAAGCCCCATGGCGAGCTGCCGCTTTCCGGCCTCGCTCATGGAAGCGGAACCGTCCAGATAAATATGATGCTGCAGCCGCAGCTCATCTGAGAAGCGGCGGATATAATACCGGTCAAAGCGGGCGGCCAGATTCCAGTCCAGCCGGCGCAGATCATCGCCGGGCATGTATTCCGTATAATCCTTCCATTCAATGGAAGCACCCGTTTTGTTGGATCGGTGCACGCCGCCCTGTACGCCATTCATGGGAGCAAGATCATTGAATTCCCGGGAATCCAGTATGCTGAGCAGCTGGTTATCCAGCCATGCCAAAGACTGGCGCATGAGCTTCCTCCTTTCTGGGGATACGGCGGCGCGCGCCTGCGGGCGGGCGGCTTTGCCGGGCAGCGGGGAAAAGGGAAATTATCTGGCAAAAAAGCCGTGTCTTGGCCTGAGCTCCTCGATGAGGTTCCCGATCAGCTCGTCAGCCGTTTTATTCTCCGTCACGGCGTCAAAATTGAGCCGGATGCGGTGGCGCAGTACGGGATAGGCCATCTGCGCGATATCCTCGCGGGAGACGTGATACGCTCCCTTTGCAAGGGCGAGGACCCTGGCGGCCAGCACCAGCGCCTGCGCGGCGCGGGGGCTCGCGCCCATGCGCAGATATTTGCGCGTGATTTCAGGCGCGTCTTTCATCTCCGGATGCGTAGCTGTCACCAGCCCCACGGCCAGATCCATCACGTCCTCCGCGACAGGCACGTTGAGCGCAAGTGCGCGCATATCCAGCAGATCCTTTCCGCCGCAGACGGCGCAGGCTCTGATATCCTGCGTGGTCTGGGTAAGGGTAACGATGTTTTTGAGCTCTTCACGGGAAGGAAAGGACATATCCAGCTTCATCATGAAGCGGTCGATCTGGGCTTCCGGCAAGGCATAAGTGCCTTCCTGCTCGATGGGATTCTGCGTGGCCAGGACGAAAAACGGCTCTTCCAGGGGATAATTTTCCCCGGCGACGGATACCATGTGCTCCTGCATCACTTCCAGCAAAGCGCTTTGCGTCTTGGGTGTGGCGCGGTTGATTTCGTCGGCCAGCACGATATGGGAAAAAACAGGGCCGCGCTGAAAGGTGAAGCGGGTGCGTCCGTCCTCGGTTTTTTCCATCACGACGGTGCCGGTCACGTCCGCCGGCATCAGATCCGGCAAAAACTGGATTCTGGAGAAGGAAAGGCTGACAGCCTGGCCGATCGAGCGGACCAGACGCGTTTTGCCCGTGCCGGGCACACCCTCCAGCAGCACGTTGCCGCCGGCGATCAGGGCGATCACCATATGCCGAAGCACTTCGTCCTGACCGACGATGTCCTTTTTGATTTCCGTCATGATCCGATTGAAGGTGTCCAGGAAATCGGAAACCTGCTGCTTGACAGCTGACAAATTGGTACTCACAGGGCGTCCTCCTCCGCTACAGGCTGTAAAAATAAGCTTTCAGTATGTCCATCAGGTCATCGGGCAAATCCATCCCGAGAATTTCCGCATAGTATTTGCCCAGCACCTCGCCGTAAGAGATCAGCGGCGCATCTTCATCCGGCGCTACCCGCTGCCGGCTCCCGTCCGCGTTGGCGCGGCCGGGGATGTAATTGCGGGGAATGGTGTCGTCCAGAGTGGGCTCGTAATACATCTCGCTTTTTTGGGCTTCCTCCTGGGCGCCAGTGAGCGGCCGGCCGGTGACGCCCGTTCCCCCGCCCGCGTTCAGAAGGCCTGTGACGGCCATCACGTGCCCTTCCTGCTCTTCCTGGCCGCCCCCATGCTCAGAATGATCATGAGCGGACGCTTTGGGATTGAGCAGCTCCTGAATCTGCGCGTCCGCGGACTCCAGCGCAAACTTTCCAAGGGTAGCCGCCATCGGGGCGTCCTCAGAGTCCAGCGCTCCGCGCAGTCCGTCCCGCAAGCGGGACAAAATGGCCTGCATGGATTTTTCCATCGGCTCAAGCTCCAGCGGGGCGGCGCTCTGGATCAGTTTTTCCAGGCTGTCAATCAGCGTTTTTATGTAGTCTGCCTGCAGCGAGCCATAGACGACCGCGGCGGCCTGATGTTCCTTCATGGCGGCATGCGCGTCCGGCGCATTCTGCAGCAGAAAGGCCTGTCCCAGGGCCTGCCACTGAGGCAGCTTCATCATCAGATCCCCCAGCGTATCCGCGCTGAGCAGTTCGGCCGCCTGCCGCTCATGGATTTCCATCGTCATGGCGTCTATATCGGCCAGCAGTTCGATCTGGCTGTGCTGGTCTTCTTTTTCTGGCGGAAGCGCGTCCAGATCTGCCAGCAGCTGCCGCTTGACGTCCTCCGGCAGATCAGACTGCAGGATATCCTGCCGCATGACGGCGCGCAGTTCGGATTCTCCCTGAACAGGCGGCTCCGCAGGAGGGGCTGGCTCCGTCCAGCAGAAAAGCAGCCCGGTCAGCATCAGGGCCGCGCTCAGACAAGCAAGGCGCGCGCAAGGGCGTCTGTGCACGCTGCGCGGATCGATCCGGCCCGCCGAGGAAAGCGCTTCCGCCCGCTGAAGCGCGGCCATCGGCGCGTCCTGCTCCGCGCAGTCCAGCATCGTAACAGCCCGGTCCTGAAAGCCGGCGGCATCCATCATTCGTGCGGCGTCCCGCCAGCTCGGCCGGTGAAGGAAGGCATAAACAGCCCCCGCGGCCAGGGCAGCGGGAACCATCAGCACAAACGGAAGACGGACCGCAAAAGCCCTGACCAGAAAAGAGCGCAGGAGCAAAAAAAGACCGCACGCGGAAAAGGCGCACAAAAAAATCTCCGGCAAAAGCAGCGCCCACGCCCTCTTCAAAAAAGGCCTGAGCGCCTGCCTGATCTCTTTGGCTGAAGCGGTCTTACCACTCATTCCAATCCTTCCTTTGCCTGGGGCGTTTACCATTGAATATCGCTCACCATACCGTCCAGCGGCACGATCGATTCCGCCGCAATCACCGCGATGTTCTGAGCGCCGTGCGGTTGCATGCGAATGATGCCGATCAGCTCAAACGCCTGACCAGGCACAAGCGTGGCAAGCAATTCCTCTTCCGCTGTAAATTCAATGCTGACGGAACCGTCATCCAGACAGCAGGATGTCGTATCCACTGCCAGCAGCCGGCAGCTGTCCTTTCCCTCGGCATGATAACGCTGAAAATACCCGTGCAGGCGGATCCTTTGACCCTCGTATCTTTCAGGCGCGTTGATCAGATCGTTCACCATGGCATAGCACATGGTGCTGCTCAGCCTTTTCAGATCCAGATCAATAGGCAGCCCTTCGCTGAACCCGACGGTGGTCAAAAGCAATATCACCACGGCGCTCAGCAGAAAACCGCGGCGCAGCCAGCTGAGATGATACATGAAACATGCCTCCTTTACAGGGTGGTTCCTATCGCCGTACCGACAAACATACCTGGTCAAAAAACAACGGAATCATGCTTTCATTATACAAATGGAACGCTTGAATTGCAAGAAGCGCTTTTCCATGAAAACGGAATCATTTCCCCGAAGGCTGCCCTTCAGCCCTCTGTTATTTCAATTTGTTGAAATATATATCCTCTTTTGCATTTCATTTCTTGCATGACATTTCATTGTGTTGCACACAGCTCTCCGGATGGAAAGACCGTTTGCCGCCGGTTTCTTCAGAGCTTTCAGCGATGCACAGTCTGCCCTTTGGCTTTGTGCCTGTGTATTGGTTTCACAAGAATTTTCACGACAAACCAGGGAAGAATGGCAGTGCCTGATAAAAATCATATAATCTGCATCTATTTCTCGTTCTGCTCCCACTTGTGGACGTGGAGTTTCTGTTTTTGCATTAAACATTGTAAGCCCCATCGGCCCAGCCGAGGAATCCATCCAATCGATTTTGACTATGTTCAGTCAGAAATAGCGCGACGGAAACGTGTGGGGAGATCGTACAGCGGAGACTCCGTGTTCGCCTCCCGGATCATCTGTGGTGACTGCGGCGGGCACTATGGCCCGAAGGTATGGCATTCCAATGATTCCTACCGGAAAGTCATCTGGCGGTACAACCGGAAATTCAACAAAGGACAGCAGAAGTGCCAGACCCCGACGGTCAACGAGGAAACCATCAAAAAACTGTTCCTGGAGGCATACAACATCATGATGGGCAACCGGGAGCAGCTGCTCAGTGACTGCAAATCAATGTATGAAGCGCTGGCGGATTTCTCGGACCTGGACGTGAGGATCAAGGAACTGACGGAAGAGATCAGGTCCGTATCCGATATGTCCGCTGTCCTGATTAAACAGCATGCCACGCAGGCCGAGTCCGAGGAAGAATATAACAAGCGCCGCGCTGAACTGGTTACCCGGTATGAAAAAGCCCAAGCTGAACTGGAACAGCGGAACGTGGACCGTCAGCTGCGGCTGGACCAGCGGAAGAAGATCAAACGTTTCATCGATACCCTGAAAGACCAACCGCTGGTATTGCCCGAATGGAATGAACAGCTCTGGGCCAGGATCGTTGAAAGTGTGACACTGTACAGCAATGGAAAGGCAGATGTCCGTTTCGTGAACGGCATTTGCATATCCGTGGATTTGCCTTGAGGGTAAGCCTCAGGGCATTTTTCATTTTGAGAGGGCGATGATAGATGAACCGTCGGAATACCCGTGAGACAGAGATTCTCCGGAAAGCGCGACAGAAAATTGGGTTTTCCCAGCAGCAGGTAGCGACACTGGCCGGAGTACATATCCGGCAGTATCAGCGGATCGAATACGGTGAGCGGTCTATGGGCAGCATCAACATGCGCTTTGGCCTTGCAGTATGCGCTATCCTGGAGATCAACCCCTTTGATCTGGTCTCCTTCACGGTGGACGGTTGGGAAATCATCCCACAGGATGAAGAGCATCCCGTGGGTTAATTTGCGGATTACGACCGGACGGACGTTGCTGGGTTTGCAAATGTATGGCTATATAGCATGTACCGCTGGTCTGATAATCCTTCAGGCCCGGAATCCATGACGTTGGGAGTGAGCCAACCCTTGAAAGACATCCGTCCACGGGCTGAAGAAAAAGCCCGCCGAAAAGCCGAGGAGCTGCGGGAACAGTCCGGCGATACAGTCCGTCCGCCCGGAACAGGCTTTGAAACAGAACGCGCCCGTGCCAAACAGGCCCTGCGTGATGAAGTGAATGCCCAGACCGGGCAGAGCGTCCGAAAGATCGTGGCAACGTCAGGCCCGGCTGTCAATGATGACCGGATACTGCGTGTTGCCGCATATTGCCGTGTCTCCACTGATGACATCGATCAGGTAATCTCCATTGAGCTCCAGAAAAACAATTACCGGGATATGATGCTGACCTGGTGGGCATATCAGGATCCGGCTCAAGAACTTCTTTCCCCTGAAATAATCCTCGAAATTGAACACATCTACGCCAGAAACAGGCAAGAAAAAGAGCATTCGCTTTCTAATCCTCGGAACGTAGAATCTTTGGGAAATAAAGCTCTGCTTGAAAAGCGCATCAACATTCGTGCATCGGATTATCGATTCGCAGATAAAACCAAGTATTATATGGGCTTTGAAAACGCACGCAAGCAGAAGAAAGACGGTACAAAAATCAGAGAATTGCGGATGTTGGCAGACACTGCAACAGACTTTACAGAATCTGATATTGTCCAACGACATGCAAAGATCATCTTCGGGTTTGTAGAGTTTATGAATGCAAACCAGCTATTGAGGAATGATTAATAACACAATCGTGTATTTTTACACGAAACTTGGGAGAATCGTGTAAAAATACACGTTTCAGGACCAGAATCGTGTAAATTTACACGGCAACCAGAGGGAATCGTATAAGAATACACGGGTTGCAACCGGGGAAGATAAGAAAAAACCGGCCACCGGGACTTCCATCTGGAAGAGCCTGATGGCCGGAAACCCTTTATTTCTGGGCATTTTCGGGCAAAAGAAAGGACGCCGATATCGTATCAATATCAGCGTCCTTTAATGGCTAAGGACTCTTATTTTGATACCAATGCAACCCGGTTCGAGTCTTGTCGGTGCAACCGGTTGCATCTCACCCGGCGGGGTTGCAGGGGGTTGCATTTATTTTATGGGGGTTGCATTGTCGCTCCAAGCATCCATCAACAGGTGACTCTGCGCTGCACTATGAAAAAATGCTCTCTATTGCTTAATTGGTCTTAAACGTATATATACCCGCTTTGCCTATCGTGGCAATTTTGAAACGATCATCATTTAAACATTTGGTTATCAACGCTTTGTTCATCGGAATGTGTACTGTTGGCACAGAATCCATATTGTCACGAAATGCGGGCAGGTTATCCCAAAGTTCCTTGATCTGACTCCTTATAGATCCTGTGCTTGTAACTATATCGCTTTTCTCACTATACTCTGGGTAAACAACTATTACGGGAAGACCACATGTTTGGATACCGTATTTTATCTCTTCCCTTAAAGCACGACTATTGGAAGTAATTGAACTCAAAAAAAGAATAATGTTCTTCGAAACACTCAAACGTGCATGAAGGCGCGGCTTCAGTGTTGTTTCCCAATCACTGCCATCTCGCACGCTGTAAGTTTTTGCATGGGCGTCGACAAACGGGAACGATGAATCCTTTCCTTTCCAGGCCCTTAGTGTGTTATAATAGCAAAAATCCGGAGTTGCATTTGCTCCAAGATTTGATTCGTCAAATGGCTCCGCAACATAAAAAGCAGTGTAATTTGCCGTCCTATTCGCCATTATTCTCACCTCACAATTCGAAAAATATCCTTGAACTCATACAACGGTAGACGAAGATTCTCTTTGTCTGAATGATAAATTACTACAGTTATATCGGACTTGAAATGTACATTACTTGTATTCAATGTACAAAGCATACAACGCAGGAGTTTTTCTGCTTCATCCTGATTATCGTCAAATCTGGTTATTCCATTACCTAAAAGAGGAATGGCAATTTTATTACCGGAGTATACGCGATTGATTTCACGCCACATAACCATCAAAGTAGTTTCATACAGAGCCATTGAGGTTCTTGCTTCATTTTCTTTATTCAATGAAGTAAGTGCAATCATGATATAATGTCCATCTTTCCCTTCATAAGGGATAGCTTTCCCTAAATCGAATGTATACTTTCCTCGTGAGTCTGCTTTCTTTCCTCTTTTTTCCGCTTCTTTTTTTACAACAGCACTTATAGAGCCTGGATCACCATGTTTCAATACAAGTTGTCCATGCAAAGAATCCTCAGAAATCACATCATTGTCAACAACTGTATCAAAGTGAGTATCTACAGGTATTACGCGCCAGGCTTCCTCCGAAAAAATGTCTCCTGTCTTTACTATTACCTTGTTTTTCCCAATTCTTAAGGTAATCGAATCCTTATATTTGTGGCCTTTGTACAGCCATATCACAAAGGACATAAGGCAGTAAACAGCAACAAGAATAATGGCACGGACCAAAAATGCAGGAAACCAGTGAACACCAGAAAGAGGTAGTGCATCTTTCGATGAAAACCCAATTACCGTAAAAATCGTTGCCAATCCTGTAATGATGACAAAACCCAAGCCCAGACTATCTTTCAAACGTTTCGAATTCACCGTTATTGTATTCCTTTCATGGCTCGTGCAATAGCATTATCGTCCCAGTAATAATTCCCATCCGTACCAAGGTAAATCATCTTCTGATGAATTCCCTTCCACCTAACTGCTTCCGGGCATAGGCTTCTGTCAACTGTTTTGCTGTTATATAGTACAACTATTTGAAGTCCTGCTTCTACTGCCTTATCACACTCGAATTTTATAAATGATCGATAATCAACAGTATACCCTTTTGCACAGTACTTTCCATAGCTGTTGTAGCTGCCACAAAGCTGACATCCGCCCTTGGAAACAGAATCTGTATGAGAGCCAACTATGAGAACAAATTTGTATGAATTATCCATCCTGTATTTGAGAGATCGCTTTATCGAGCAGGCCAAGCTGGAATCATAGCTCTGCTGAAGTCCGTGAGCATCCAGAAAACTGATTAGCCCACTATCCTTCATCCAATGAAGATGCTTCACTGCGTTCTCATCATGATCAAAATCCGCTGCAATGTAGGTATAGCTTCTCATAATTGCCTTTCTTCCTCCACTCAGGTGTTGGACGGTGCTTTCATTGATAGTTTTGCCTACAAAAATCCAATGATAGTATATCACGCTATTTGCTATTTTTCAACCGAGGTGCGGTGTAATAACCTTTAGCAAACACGATCATAATAAACATGGGGGCACAAGCTGCCCATTTTCTGTTTTTGGGTGGTCCAACCGCCCTGCTTTTTTCCAGTGAGTTGTGAGGACGGTAATCCTCAGAACGGAGGAAGCAGGCAATGACGCAGGCAGAAAAAGAAGCCATCCTTCCGTCTGCAGATTACAAGTACTATTTGTATCCTTGCTCGAAGTAGAGGAGCGGAGTTCAATTCCGACCCTTGTTTGCAGCACT
>OCVV011294836.1_pt1 | contig 18310 bp, 21 predicted proteins | sample 1539721 | NCBI WGS metagenome assembly OCVV01 (sample SAMN02144230, study PRJEB22623) | gut metagenome | biome: sheep rumen | host: Ovis aries | place: New Zealand | reverse complement strand
GACAAAATGTACAATACTTGATATCAATGGTACTTGTGAAATAGGAACTTGTAATGACGGTCAACAACAAGAACTATTTTCTACAGAACTTGTTGTAGATGGAAATTTTCTTCCATACTATTTAGATGGTTTAGGAGAAAAAATATCTCCTGCAGAATTTGCAGAAATTGCGAACATCTTACAACAATCAGTTGATGTTGCAGAAAACATAAGCCCAAGTAAAATGTTAATTAAAAAACAGGGTATAAAATAATGCTAATCTGTTTTTTTATGTAAACTATTTTTGTTTTCCTTCATAATAAACAATATTTTTCCCTAAAAAAGAAACTAATTAGGAGAATTAGTTTCAATTTCATCAAAAGTTGGATCAGTTTCTTTTGGTTCAGTTCCTTTTAAAAAATAGATTAATTTTGTATTTTTTGAAGTATCCGCCAATGGTTTGCCAGAAATTGGTTCTACTAGTACTCCAACTACATTTTTAGGTTTTTCATACCAGCCATCATTTTCGTCTAAATCTTTTTCAATGCTTTCCACTGTTTTATACCAAATATTTTGTGCATATTTATAATCACTAGAATTTAAATTATCGTTATTATCATGTCCAACCCAAATAGCGCAGACTAAATTTTTATTAAAGCCAATATTCCAATTATCACTATCTGTTGTTCCACTTTTTAATCCATATTTATGTTTTAATTTAGCAGATAAACTAATTGCTGTAGGATAATTATAATCAACATATAAAGGATCATAAGTAGTTGTAAGTAAATTGTTTAAAATAAAAACAAGACTTGGATTTAAAACTAATTCTTTTTCTTCTTTTGATTCATATAGGGTATTTCCATTTCCATCTACTACTTTTTTAATAAAATGAGGAGTAACTTTATATCCTAAATTAGCAAAAGAAGAGTATCCTGCTGCCATATGCAAAATATTAATTTCATTTGTACCTAAAGGAAGAGAAGGAATTTCCTCTAATTTTTCTGTAATTCCAACTCTTTTAGCAACATTTATCAAAGAATCATACCCCAAAAATAAATGAGTTTTAATAGCATAAATATTCTCACTATAAGCAATAGCTGTTGCCATAGAAATAGCTTTATTACCATATTTATTATTATAATTATTAGGAGAATAAATCTTACCATTTTCAACAGGAAAAGAGGTTTGCTCACTTAAAAAAGCTGAGCTAGCAGTAAAACCATTTTCTAAAGCAGCATAATACAAAAATGGTTTCATAGTAGAACCAACTTGCCTAGAAGAAAAAATAGCTCGATTATAAGAAGATTTATTATAGTCTTTACCACCAATTAAAGCCATAACTCCCCCAGTATTTGGATCCATTATAATCCCAGCAGTTTCTAAAGAAGAATTATCACGAAAGTTTTCATTTACTTGTTCTTCTAAAACCTCTTGCATATCATAATGAAGAGTAGTATATATTTTTAAGCCCTTGACTTCACTATAATTATTTGGAATAGTATCAATCGTCTTTAGTTCCTCTAAAACAGCATCTTGAAAGTAATTAATACTAGACAAGGAAGAAGAATTTTCTTTTCCGATAAAAGTTAATTCTTCATTAAATGCCGTCTTTTTCTCTTCTTTAGTAATAATTCCATTTTTTACTAAGTTATTAAGTATTAATTTTTGTCTTTTTTTTGCTTCTTTCAAATGATTTAAAGGAGAATAATTACTAGGAGCCTTTGGAATAGCAGCTAATAAAGATGATTCTGCAAGGGATAAGTCTTTTGCCTCTTTTCCAAAATAGTATCTGCTGGCATTTCCAATCCCATATTGACCATGCCCATAATTAATTGTATTTAAATACCCTTCTAATATTTCTTTTTTACTATAATTTGCCTCAATTCTTAAAGTATACCAAGCTTCGTCCCATTTTCTTTTAAATGTTTTATCAAAATCTAAAAACAAATTTTTTGCATACTGTTGAGTAATAGTAGAAGCCCCTTGATTAATACGATGATTTATAAAATTTGTAATTATTGCTTTACCAATTCTTAAAAAATCAAATCCAAAGTGCTTATAAAAATTTTTATCTTCCGTACAAATGGTAGCATCAATTAAATTTTTACTAATATCTTTTAATTCTACCCACTCTTTAGACTCACTTCCCTTAAAAAACACCTCATCAGCATAATCATATAAAACAATATTATTAGCATTATTAATCATAATTTTAGGAGATAATTTAACATATAAAAAACAAAATCCAATCCCAATAAAAAATATAACTAAAAAAGTAATAAGTAGTTTAGTAAAGAATTTTATTAGTTTCATAAAAGGCCTCCCTCACTACTTAGTATTGAAAAATAAAGAGAAAATATGTATTAAAAATAATAATATTGTGTTATAATGACAATAATTTGAAGTAGGTGTCCTTATGTCAAAAATAAAAATAAGAGTATTTGTAGAAAATTTAGCTGAGAAACGACGATGGGAAACAATTGCCATTTTGCAAGATGAAATGCTAAAATATCAAGAAGAAGATCAAACAAAAGTAATCTTAAATTTAAAAAATTATTCATTGAAAAGAGAAAATGATAAAATAAATATGTATTACCTATTTCAAAAAGGAAAAGAAACAAAAGGAATAATAAAAATAAAAGAATATGAAAAAAATTTAGATATAAAAATAAAGACAACAAAATTAGAAAGAAAGAACAAAAATATAGAAATCAAATATATCATTGAAAACGAAGAATTTCTATATAAAATAGAGGAAATGAAATGAGTATATTAAAAGATTTTGAACAAGAATTAAAAAAAGATATAAAAAAAGCAGGTTACGAAGTAGAAAACTTATCTTTGGAACCATCTAATAGGAGAGACTTAGGAGAATATCAATTAAATGATGCTATGCAATTAGCAAAAAAATATAAAGAAAATCCAAGAGCTATAGCAGAAAAAATAGTAAAATTTTTAGAAAAAAACAAAAGAATAATAGATATTAACATTGCTGGTCCAGGCTTTATTAATTTTAGTCTAAGTGAAGAATATACATACGAAATTGTAAATAAAATTCATGAAGATATTTTTTCAAATATAGATAGAATAGAACCTAAAAAAGTTATTATCGACTATGGAGGGGCCAATGTTGCAAAGGCACTTCACGTTGGACATTTAAGAAGTGCCAATATAGGAGAGGCTCTAAAGCGATTAGCAAAACTCGTTGGTTATGATGCTTTAGGGGATGCTCATTTGGGGGATTTTGGTAGACCTTTAGGACTGGTAATAAAAGAAATAAAAGAAGAATATCCAGATTTGCCTTATTTTAATCCTAACTATACAGGCGATTATAGTGAAGTAAAACTCCCTATTACAAATGAAGATTTAGAAAGAATTTATCCCTTAGCATCTAATAAATCTAAAGAAGATGAAGAATACTTAGAAGACGCAAGAGATATAACTATGAAATTCCAATCTAAAGAAAAAGGTTATTATGACTTATGGAAAAAAATAGTAGATATTTCTAAAGAAGAAATTAAAAAGACATACGATTCACTAAATACAAGCTTTGAAATTTGGAATGGTGAATCAGATGAAATGGAATATTTCGATGAATTATATAGAATATATGCTGAAAAAGGATTTATTACAGAAAGTGAAGGCGCTAAAGTAATAGAAGTAGCTGAAGAAGATGATAATTCACCAATGCCACCATTAATGATGGTAAAGACCAATGGTACAAAGTCATATGATTCCACAGACTTAGCTGCAATCTTAGAAAGAAAAAGAAACTATAATCCAGATGAAATATGGTATGTAGTAGATGGAAGACAGTCTCTACATTTTGAACAAGTTTTTAGAGCTGCTAGAAAAGCTAATCTTGTAGATAAACAAGTAAAATTAGAGCATATTGGATTTGGAACTATGAATGGAAAAGATGGAAAACCATTTAAAACAAGAGATGGTGGGGTAATGAGTCTAAATCAGTTAATTGATTTAGTATATCAAGAGACATATAAGAAGATTACAAATGAATCTATAATGGAAGATGAAAAAAAAGAAATAGCCAAAAAGGTAGCAATAGCAGCTCTAAAATATGCAGATCTTTTACCATTTAGAGGAACGGATTATATGTTTGAAGTAGAAAAATTTGCCGATTTAGAAGGAAAAACAGGTCCTTATCTTTTATATTCAACAATTCGTATGAAGTCCCTTTTAGCGAAGGCAAAAGATATAAAAATAGAAAAATCCAGCAAGTTTAAAGGAAAGACAGAAAGAGAAATTATCTTAACTCTTTTAAATTTACCACTTTCTATTAAAAAAGCCCTAGCCACAAAATCATTAAATGAAATATCAGAATATATTTATAAGCTTACGGCAAGTTATAATACTTTTTATGCAGAAAACAAAATATTAGTTGAAGAGGACGAAAAAAGAAAAATGTCGTGGTTAGTATTAACAGAAACAGTTTATAAAGTAAATTGCCTTTTGTTAGATATTTTAGGAATTGTTATTCCAGATAAAATGTAAAAAAAGGTTGCTATTATATATAATATATGTTATAAATTTATTGATAATTTTTAGATTATCACAATAACAAAAGGAAACATATAATGTTACAGGAGGACAATATGAGTCTTAAATCAAAGAAAAAAGAGGAATTAGAGCTATTATCAAATAAGGATATTGCTTATATGATTCTAGAAGAAAGTAAAAATAAACTAAATACAGCTTCATTATATAAAAAAATAATAAAATTATTGGATTTACCAGAAAGTACATTTGAAGAAAAAATAGCTGACTTTTATACAGCTTTAGCAACAGACAAAAGATTTATTTTATTAGATAATGGAAAGTGGGATCTAAGAAGTAATCATACTTCAGATAAAATTGTCAAAGTAACAGAAGAAGATGACGAAGAAGATGACGAAGAAACAGAAGAAAAACAAGAAGAAGATATTGAAGAAGATAATTTTGATGATACTGAAGAAGAATATGATGAAGACACAAATGAAGAATTAAAAGATTTAGTAGTACTAGATGAAGAAGAGTTAGAACTAGAAGAATAGTCTAATTTTTTTCATAATAAAAATAATTATAAAAGAACAGGTGAAAAATATGATAGAACGATTAGAAGCTACATTAGAAAAATATAATACATTACAAGAAGAATTGACAAAACCAGAAGTATTAAGTGATATCAAAAAAACAAGAGAATATTCAAAAGAAATGAGTGAACTAGAAGAAATAGTAAACTGCTACAAAAAATATAAAAAAGTATTAGAAGATATTGAAAATACAAAAGAAATAACAAAAGATCCAGAGCTTTCAGAAATAGCAAAAGAAGAATTAAAAGAATTAGAAGACCAAAAAGAAAAACTAGATTCTGAACTAGAAATACTATTAATACCAAAAGATCCAAATGATTCAAAAAATGTTATTATGGAAATTAGAGGAGCAGCTGGTGGGGATGAAGCCAATATCTTTGCAGGAGATTTATTTAGAATGTATACCAGGTATGCAGAAAAGCAAGGATTTTCGTATCAAGTATATAACTCAGTAGATGGTACAGCAGGAGGATTTAGTCAAATAGAACTAATAATAAAAGGAAAAGGTGCTTATTCTCAATTGAAATATGAAAGTGGATCCCACAGGGTTCAAAGAGTACCGATAACTGAATCAAATGGAAGGCTTCAAACATCTACTGCAACAGTATTGGTAATGCCAGAGGCTGATGAAGATGTCGAAATTGAAATTAATCCAAATGACTTAAGAATTGATATTTATCGTTCAAGCGGTTGTGGAGGGCAAGGAGTAAATACAACAGACTCAGCAGTAAGAATTACTCATTTGCCAACAGGCTTAGTAGTAACTTGCCAAAATGAAAGAAGTCAAATTCAAAATAAAGAACAAGCAATGAAAGTGTTAAAATCACGACTTTATGAGTTACAAGAACAAGAAAAAATGGAAAAAGAAGGAAAAGAGAGAAGAAGTAAAATTGGAACAGGAGATCGTGCTGAAAAAATCAGAACGTATAATTATCCACAAAATAGAGTAACGGATCATAGAATAGGATTTACCACCAATAGTCTAGATAGAGTAATGGATGGGGCATTAGAAGATATAATTAATGCTTTAATTCAAGAAGATCAAAAAAGAAAACTACAAGGCGAAGTAGAATAAAATGACAGTTGAAAATTTATTAATATTTGGAAAAAGCCATTGTCATTCAGCTCACGCCAAAATTCTTTTAGCAGAAATTGTTGAGAAAAATCCTTTAGAACTATTAAATTATTTAGAAGAAGAAGTCCCAATAGCAAAAGAAAAGTTATATAAAAAAGAAATATTAGCTCTAGAACAAGGAATCCCCCTTCAATATGTGATGGGATATGTTAACTTTTATGGAATAAGATTTGAAATAGATGACAGAGTATTAATTCCTCGTTTTGAAACAGAAGAATTAGTAGAAAATACTATAAAATATATAAATAAATACTTCAATGAACCTGTGGATATTATAGATTTAGGTTGTGGAAGTGGAGTAATTGGTTTAACCTTAGAAAAAAAAGTATCCACAAAAACTGTGGATTTAGTTGATATTTCAAAAGAAGCACTACAAGTTACCCACAAAAACTGTGGAAACTTAAATTCAAAAGCTCAAATTATAGAAAGCAATTTCTTTGAAAAAATTGATAAAAAATATGATGTTATTATTAGTAATCCTCCATATATTATGGAAGATGAAGAAATAGATGATATTGTTAAAAAAAATGAGCCAAGAATTGCATTATATGCAGGAAAAGATGGACTAGACTGCTACAAAAAGATATTAAAAGAAGTAACTCCTCATATGAAAAAGCGATGTATTATAGCTTTTGAAATAGGTTATAAACAAGGATATGCCATAAAAGAATTAATAAAAGAGTATCTTCCGAACACAAGGATAGAAGTAAAAAAAGATTTATCAGAAAAAGAAAGAATGATATTTATTTTTCAAAATATTGAATAAAAGAAGAAAAAAAGTCTCACTACAATAATGAAAGTGAGGCTTTTTATGACAAAAAAATTAATTGTGCTAGTAGTAATAATATGTGTATTATCATTAAATAAACAAGAACAAGTAAAAATACCAAAAGAGTCAATAAGATTTAGAGTTATAGCAAATAGCAATACAAAAAAAGATCAAAATTTAAAGAAAAAGATAGTAAAGAATTTATCAAAAAGATTAGTAAAAACAAATAATTTAATCGATATAGAAAGTACAAGAGACTATATAAAAAAAGATTTGCCATTATTCACAGATGTTGTGGATAAAACTTTAAAAGAAAACAATTATAATAGAAATTTCCACATAAATTATGGAAAAAATTATTTTCCAGAAAAAAATTATAATGGAATTTTATATGAAGAAGGAGAATATGAATCATTAGTTGTAACTTTAGGAGAAGGGTTGGGAGAAAACTTTTGGTGTGTATTATTTCCACCATTATGCTTTGTAGAAGAAAATAATGAAGTTGAATACAAATCAGTAATAAAAGAAATAATAGAAAAGTATTTTTAAAAAAGAAAAAGAATAAAATATATAAGGTGATAAAATGCTTAAATTCCTTATATATTTTTTTATTGGTCTTAGTCTTAGTATGGATGCCTTCTCTTTAGCACTCTCAATAGGAACAACATCTCCAACGAAGCAAAAACAGATAGCTCTATCATCGATGGTGGGCTACTTTCATTTTTTTATGCCGATAATAGGAAGTAAAATAGGAAATATTTTTAAGTACCATCTTTTTGAATATGCAAATTATATAACAGCTTTTTTATTATCAATATTGTTAATAGAAATGATTATTCCTAAAAAAGACACAGAACCAATAATATTAAATAAGATAACAATTATAATAATAGCTCTAACAGTAAGTTTAGATAGTTTAACTGTTGGTATTGCTTTTGGAATTAGTAAAGAACACATTTTTTTTGCTTCAACACTATTTTCTGCAATAAGTTTTATTTTTACTTATTTTGGTCTACTGATAGGCAAAAACTTAAAAGAAAATTACCAAGAAAAAGCGAGATTATTTGGAATAATTTTAATGCTTCTAGCAATATTAAAATATATACTATTATCTTAGTTTACGACAAATTAACTATCTTTGATTCAAATAAATTGACAAAAAGGCATGATTTTCTTATGATTAAGTTGGGTGATTGCATGTTGGTAAACTTTAAACAAATGTTAAATGCAGCAGGAAAAGAAAAAAGAGCTGTTCCACATTTTAATATTAATAATCTAGAATGGACAAAATATATATTAGAAGAATGTGAAAAACTACAAGAACCAGTTATACTAGGAGTTAGCGAATCAGCTTCCAAATATATGGGAGGATTTCATACGATAGTAGGTTTTGTAAAAGGATTAATAAAAGATTTAAATATTACCATTCCAGTCTGCTTACATTTAGATCATGGAAAAACTTTTGAAATTTGTAAAAAAGCAATTGATGCAGGATTTAGTTCTGTTATGATTGATGCCTCTAAACTAAAACTAACAGAAAATATTAAGCTAACAAAAAAAGTAGTAGATTATGCTCATAAGCATAATGTAACGGTAGAAGCTGAAATAGGATATATAGGAGAACAAAAAGAAAAAATGCCAGATAGTGCCATTGCAACTGTAGAAGATTGCTTAAATCTTTATGAACAAACAGGAATTGATGCTTTAGCTCCAGCTTTAGGAAATCTCCATGGATTCTATGAAAGAGAACCTAATTTAAATTTTGAAAGAATGAAAGAAATAAGTAGTTCAATTTTTATACCATTAGTGCTACATGGAGGAAGTGGAATTCCAGATAAACAGATAAAAAAAGCAATTCAGTATGGAATAAATAAAATTAACGTAAATACAGAACTACAATCAGCATGGACTCAAGCTATAAGAAAGTATATCGAGAATAATCAAGAAGAATATGATCCACGTAAAATAATAGGAAGTGGTGAAAAAGCAATAAAAAAAGTAGTACTAGAAAAAATAAAAATATTTAATACAAGTCAGGAGGAAAACCATGAAAATAATTGAGATTGAAGGAGAAAAAAATATAACAGGAACAATCCGTATAAGCGGAGCAAAAAATGCTACTGTTGCTTTAATACCGGCAGCAATTTTAACAGATGAAGAAGCAACAATTTGCAATGTTCCTGAAATAACAGATACGGAGGCTTTATGTGATATTTTAAAATTACTAAATGTTAATTTTAAAAGGTCAACGGAAAGTATTATTGTTAATCCTCAAGAAATGATAAATACGGAAATCACCGAAGAATTTTCTAAAAAGCTAAGAGCTTCATATTATTTTATGGGAGCTTTACTCGGAAAGTACAAAAAAGCAGTAATGTATTTTCCAGGAGGTTGTTCTATAGGTTCGCGACCAATAGATCTTCACCTAAAAGGTTTTGAGGCCTTAGGAGCTACCGTGAAAAATGAAAATAATAAATATATTGTAGAAGCAAAAGAATTAAAGGGAGCCAATATATATTTAGATATTGCCTCAGTTGGTGCAACGATAAATATAATGTTGGCAGCAGTTCGAGCTAAAGGAATTACAATAATTGATAATGCTGCTAAAGAACCTGAAATAGTAAATGTGGCAACATTTTTAAACAACATGGGAGCAAAAATATTAGGAGCAGGAACATCTACCATAAAAATAGAAGGTGTAGAACATTTAGGAAAGTGCTTTCACGAAGTAATTCCTGATAGAATTGAAGCAGGAACCTACATTATTATAGGGGCTTTATGTGGTCATATGCTAAAAGTAGATAATGTTATCCCAGAACACGTTGATTCATTATTATTAAAATTAGAAGAAATGGGAGTAGACTTAGAAATAGGAAATGATTATGTAACAGTAATAGACAGTAATAAGACATTAAGAGCAACAAATATTAAAACAGCAGTATATCCAGGATTCGCGACAGATTTACAACAACCTTTTACAGTATTACTAACTCAAGCAAAAGGAAAGTCAAAGATTACTGAAACAATTTTTGAAAATAGATTTATGCATATTCCATATCTTAAGAAATTAGGTGCAGATATAGAACTAAAAAATCAAACAGCAACTATACTAGGACCAAGGGACCTAAAAGGAACTGAAGTTGTTGCTACCGATTTAAGAGCAGGAGCAGCAATGGTCGCTGCTGCCCTAATTGCTAAAGGGACAACTACCATCACCAATGCTGAGCATATTCTAAGAGGCTATGAACAAATTGTAGAAAAACTTACAACAGTAGGTGCTAAAATAACCATAAAAGAAATATAATTTTAATAGTTATATTTCTTTTTTTTGAGGTGATTCTATGAAAAAAACAACAAAATTATTAATATTAATAATATTAAGTTTATCCGTATATTTCATTTATCAAAATACTAAAAGCAATAATATAAAGGTATTAAATATAGGAGATAAATTATCTCAAGGAATAAATTCTTATGGTATAAAAGAATATGGTTTTATAGACCATTATAAAGATTATTTAAAATCACCTACCAAAAAAATAGCAATTGTTAACAAATATAGTAAAAAAGATTTAACAATTAGAGAATTAACAAACCAAATAAAAAACAATGCAACATTAAAAAGAGATTTGTTAGAAGCACATATTCTATTTTTAACAATAGGATACAATGATTTAATATATAAACTAAGCTTAGAAGAAAAAGTAACAAACAAAACCATAAAAAAAATTATGAAAGAAACAGTAGAAGAATATAATGATTTGATAAAAGAAATAAGAAAATATTACAAAAAAGAAATTATTTGCATTGGGTATTATAAACCAAATAAAAAAAATATTATTCTAAATTTAGGAATTAAAAACTTGAATTTTTATTTAGAATCACAACAAGAAGTAATATATATTAATACCTATAAACTTTTAAAAGATAAAAAAACATACTTTTCTAATCCAAATAGTTATTATCCGAATAAAATTGGATATAAAAAAATATTTCAAGAAATTATTCAACAAACCAAAAAAGACTTGAAAAGTTAAAAAAAATTTGATATATTAATAACGCATTTAATTACTATGTCAGGAAAACTGTCATGGCGGAAGGAGAGATATTATGAAAAAAGATATACATCCAGAAATAAAAGATTGTAAAGTAACTTGTGCTTGTGGAAATACATTTACTTGTAAATCTACAAAAGAAGAAATTAATGTTGAAATATGTTCAGAATGTCATCCATTCTATACAGGAAAACAAAGTAAGTCAACCCGTGCAGGTCGAGTTGATAAGTTCAACAAAAAATATGGATTTGACCAAAAAGAGGCAGCATAATAACTGCTCTTTTTATATATATTATAAAAATTAATAAAAGAAGTGTGACTTTATGGTAGATGATGATTATTTTTTGCCAACAGACTATTTAGAGTTTGATGACTTATTTTCTTCTGAAGAAGATGGAATACCAGAAGATGATAAAGAATCATATAATGAAGAAGAAGAACTTAAAAAAAGTATAAGCTTATTTCCTGGCGAAATTGTAACTATCCGTCCAAAAATCAAAGAAAGAAAGGCAAAAAAATCATGGACCTGTGATTTTTCTGGAGCATCAATAGAAAGAGGAACATATTATATTGAATATAACTTGTTTTTGAGTACTAAATCAGGAGCTTTTGTATTACAAAGACCAATTAGAGTTGAAATTGGTTACAAATTTGATTTGCCTATAGATATTTCTCAATTAGAAGATTTAGATTTTCATATACTCAATTGTGAATTTTATAGTGATTATGATAATAAGTATAATAATTTATTTCATAATTACAATGGTGGCTTACCTTTAAAAAAATTACCCAAATCTAAACGTAAGATAAAAAAAAAATCATAAACAGAAGATAGTAATTAGTTTTTTTTAGATTAAATTTGTAAAAAAAAATTTTAAATGATATAATCACAATATTGGAGGAAATTTATATGGTAATCGCAATAGCAAGTGATCATCGTGGAGTAGATTGCAAAAAAGAAGTAATAGAATATTTAAATAAAAATAATCATGAAGTAATAGACTGTAGTCCTATAAATACAGAAACAGATGACTATCCAGATTTTGCTTTTAAAGTATGTGAAAAAGTAACTAAAAAAGAAGCCGACATTGGAATTTTAGTTTGTAGAACAGGAATTGGAATGTCTATTGCCGCTAATAAGGTAAAAGGAATACGCTGTGCAAAAGTAGACTCTGTAGAAGACGCAATTTTATGTAGAAATGATAATGCAGCAAATGTTATGGCATTTAGCTATACAAAAAGCATGGAAGAAATTGCCAAATTAATAGAAGCCTTTATGACAGCAGAAGTCTTAACGGATAAACGCCATGAAAGACGAGTGAAAAAAATTATGGATTATGAGGAAGGACTAAGATAATGGGAAAATTCTTCTTATATACAGCAGTGACAATTATTGTTATTTGGTCTATGGACTCTGTAAATATCAATCAAATATTTAAAAAAAACAGGATATATCAAGCTAGAATATTTTACTTTTTATTAGGAATTTCACTTATTTACTTAGTAACAAGTTTTATATGGGATTTATTTATTAAAGTAAAAATAGTTTAAAAAAAAAGTATAAATTCTTTTTTTTTGGGGAAAAATGTTATTGAGGTGAAAATATGATAAAAAAAAGATTAAAGTATCAGTCCATTTTTATGATAGTAGGAATACTATTTGTATTACCAGTACTAGTAATCGCAACAGTAGTAAAAAATAATTTAAAGGAAGAAAATATTTCAGAACCAGACTATGTATTTGATGAAGTAGTAGAAAGTTCCTTACCTGTTGTAAACACAACAACTAGAATCATTAAACCATACTTGGATAATTCTGTAACAGTTGGAAAAAGTTTTTATGATTATCAAGCAGAAAAAGACTCTCAAATTAATTCTATTATAAAGCATGATAATATCTATTTGCAAAATACAGGAATAGATTATGTTAGTGACAATACTTTTGAAGTAGTATCTATTTTAGATGGAACAGTAACGAAAGTAGAAGAAGATGACACAACAGGAAAATATATAGAAATTAAACACGAAAATGGTTATACATCAATTTATAAAAGTTTAAGCGAAATAACAGTAAAACAAGGAGATAATGTAAGTCAAGGACAAGTATTAGGAAAAAGTGGTACAACAGAAATAGATAAGGATTTAGGAAATCATCTTCACTTTGAAATGTATGAAAATGGAGGAGCTGTAAATCCAGAAAACTATTTAAATAAAGAAATATCACTAAAAAAGGAAAATTAATTCCTTCTTTTTTTTCAAAAAGATATATATTTTATTATATTTGAATAAAATTATGGTAAAATAAAAAAGGAAGGAATGAGATTATGCTAGCAAAAGATATTGGAATTGATTTGGGTACAGCCAATGTGTTGATTTATATAAAAGGACGAGGAATTGTTTTAAACGAACCAAGTGTAGTCGCAATTGATACGGAAACAAAAAAGGTTATTGCCGTTGGAAAAGAAGCAAATGAGATGCTAGGTAGAACTCCAGGAAAATTAAAAGCAATAAAACCAATGAAGGATGGAGTGATTGCAGATTTTGAACTAACTGAAATAATGCTTAATGAATTTATCAGAAAAGCCAAAGCAAAAAAAGTAATTACCCGCCCAAAAATATTAATTTGCTGCCCAACAAATATTACTCCCGTAGAAAAAAATGCTATAAGAGAGGCAGCTGAAAGAACAGGAGCCAGAAAAGTCTACATAGAAGAAGAACCAAAGGTTGCCGCTATTGGAGCCGGAATGGATATATCAAAACCAACAGCTAATATGGTTTTAGATATAGGAGGAGGAACAACAGATATTGCAATTCTATCGATGGGAGGAATAGTTTCATCTGCATCTATAAAAGTTGCTGGAAATGAATTAGATCAAGAGATAATTAGATATATCAAAGAAAAGTATAAATTATTAATTGGAGAAAAAACAGCCGAAGATATCAAAATTAATTTTGCTAATGTTTATCACCCAAACGAAGCAGAAAGATTAGAAATAAAAGGAAGAGACTTAATAACAGGTCTACCAAAAGCAATAGAAATAAGACAAGATGAAACAAAGAAAGCACTACAAGAAGGGCTAGAAAAAATAGTAAAAACTTGCACAAACGTTTTAGAACAAACCCCACCAGAATTATCTGCTGACATTGTAGAAAAAGGATTGATTTTGACAGGTGGCGGCTCTTTATTAACAGGGCTTGTAGAAAAATTAGAAGAAGAATTGACAATTCCAGTTTTGATTGCAGAAACCCCACTTACTTGTGTAGCAGAAGGATGTGGAATTCTTTTAGAAAATACAAAAAAATTAGAAGAAAGTCAAAAAGACTAGAAGAAAATCAATTATATTGGTTTTTTTTTTTTTATTTGATATAATTTTTTTAGAAAGAAGTGAAATCTATGAAGTCTCAGTTGTTATATTCATCAAGAATTATTGTAATAACATTTTTGTTTTCAGCAATAATAATGTTTTTAATGAGAAAAGTAGCAGTACATATTGGTGCTATGGATCTTCCAACAAAAGCCGAAGGAAATAGGCATATTCATAAAGTTCCAATGCCAAAATTGGGTGGAGTAGGAATCTTTCTCTCTTTCCTATTTGGCTACATTCTTTTTGGAGAACAAAGTATTAGAATGAATTCTATTTTAATTGGAAGCTTTATAATTATTTTAATGGGAATAGTAGATGATTTAAATCCTGTAAAAGCAAAATATCGATTTTTAGTCCATATAGCAGCGGCGATGGTAATTGTTTTTTATGGCGGCATATTATTAGATAATATAACAGCTTTTGGTTTTTCACTGAGTTTTGGATTTTTATCTTATCCAATCACCATTCTCTTTATTGTTGGTTGTACGGACGTTATTGATTTAATTGATGGATTGGATGGATTAAGTGGTGGAATTTGTAGTATTTTTTATTTAACGATCGCAATCATATGTTTTTTTCAAGGGAGAGTAGGAAGTTTGGTCATGATTTTAACATTAATCATGTTAGGATCTACACTAGGATTTTTAGTCCATAACTTTCATCCAGCCAAAATATTTGCAGGGGATTGTGTAACCTTTATGGGATTTATTATTGCAGTTATAACATTATTAGAATTTAAAGGTCCAGCCCTAATATCATTCTTTGTACCAGTAACAATTTTAGGAATCCCAATTTTAGATACTTTATTTGCAATTATAAGAAGATTATTAAAAGGACAGCCACCATTTCAAGCAGATAAGGAACACCTTCATCATCAATTATTAGGAATGAACTTTTCTCAAACTATTACAGTATTAATTATTTATTTGATAGATAGTGTTTTTGCTGCAGCATCTATTTTTTATACACTAGTTGATCCTATCATTGGAGAGATTATTTACATACTGATATTTATCATTGTGATATGGTTTGTTCTTCATACAACGATTATTTCTGATAAAACACCAAAAAGAACAAAACAAATAATAAATAAATTAAAAAGAAAAAAATAAAGACGTATATTTTAAAAAATACGTTTTTTTTCTTTGAAAGTAAGAAAAAGAATGATAGAATGAAAAAAGGTGCGTGATAAAATGATAGAATTTATAATAATAGAAGATAATTTGTGGTATATAAACAAATATAAGCTATTAATTGATAGAATAATGATGAATTATGATATAGAATATGACTATATTATTTTTGATAAATGTTCAAAACAAATATTAAAACTATTAAAAAAAGAATCATTTAAAATATATTTGATTAATTATAAAAAAAGTAAGCAAGAAGATGAACTGATAAGATATATAAGAGAAAATAAAGATGACTGGCAATCATTAATAGTGTTATTTTATATATCCAATATTCCAAAAGTAATGAAAGAAAATCTCTTTATAATGAATGCTATTGACAAAACAAAAAAATTTGAAAATGAATTATTAAGAAGCCTTCAAATTTGCCTAAAAAATTATGATCAAAGACCTAATACTCTAAGATATTACTACAAAAAAGTATTCTACCAAATAGACTATAAAGATATTGTCTACATTGAAAAAGAGCCAGAAAATAAACGATGCATCATTAAAACAATAAATCAAGATTACTATATACAAGGAACACTAAATAAAATTCAAACATTATTAGATAACAGATTTTTTAAATGTAATAAGAGTTATATTATTAATAAGGAACAAATGAGGTCATACGACAAAAAAACAAATATAATAAAATTTAGAAATGGTTTAGAAATAACATCATTAGCAAGAGCAAAAAAAAGAGAATTAATTAATTATTTAAGATGCATCAATTAATAAAAAAATAGACTAATTTGTCGAAAAAACAGAAAAATATGAAAAAAAGGATTAAAATAGTACGATTTAAGGAAAAAATAAAAAAATATGTAAAACTTTGATACAATAAAACTACCAGAAAAATAAAAAAATGGTAGAATGTGAGGTGTTGAAGTAAAAGTGATGACCGGACGCGTGAAATGGTTTAATAATGATAAAGGGTATGGATTTATTGGATTTAAAGAAAATGAAGATATTTTTGTCCATTACTCTGCTATTGAAATTGATGGATATAAAACCTTAGCAGAAAATCAATTGGTTGAATTTAAATTAATTGAAACTAGTAAAGGATATCAAGCAATTAATGTAAAACTTTTAAAAGAAACTGCCACTGCATAAAGTAGTAGTTTTTTTATTGTATTTTTTGGTGTATATGTTATAATCAAATTACAAGGAGGCGATAGTATGGAAATTGTTATTCATGGTTCTAAAATGAAAATTACAGATGCTATGCACGATTACATTGAAGAAAAGCTAGGAAAGTTAGAAAAATATCTAGAAAACAGCGAAACCGTTCGCGTAAATGTCATGGTAAAAGTAAAAAATCATGAGCAAACAGTAGAAATAACCATACCGTTAAAAACATTTATTTTAAGATCGGAGGAAACAAAAGATAGCTTTTATACAGCCGTTGATAAAACAATTGACAAATTAGAAAGACAGATTAGAAAGAACAAAACAAAATTAATGTCAAAGCAACTAAAAGCAAATTATGATTTTAATTTATCAAGCATAGAAGCAGAAAAAACAGCTGAGAAAAAAATTGTAAAAAGAAAGAAAATAGAAGTAAAACCAATGAATGAAGAAGAAGCAATTCTTCAAATGGAACTTTTAGGACATGAATTCTATATGTACAAAGATGCAGATACAGACTCATTTGCAGTTGTATACAAAAGAAAAGATGAAAATTATGGCATTATAGAAACAGAATAATTTATAATGAAAAAGATGAGAAACTCTTTAAATTCTCATCTTTTTTTGGTAAAATAATACTTTGAAGGAGATATAGAGATGAACATACTAAAAAAAATATTTGACCATGAATATAAAGAATTAAAAAAATTTAATAATATAGCTAATCAAGTAATGAGTTTAGAAGAAGAATATTCAAAACTAACAGATACAGAACTTCAAGATAAAACTCAAAAATTTAAAGATAGATTAAGAGATGGAGAAACATTGGAAGACATTTTAGTAGAAGCTTTTGCTACTGCAAGAGAAGCATCTTTTCGTGTAATTGGTGAAAGACACTTCTATGTTCAAATTCTAGGTGCATTGGCAATTCATTATGGAAATATTGCTGAAATGAAGACTGGTGAAGGTAAAACAATAACTGCAGTATTACCAGCATATCTAAATGCTCTTACTGGTGATGGAGTTCATATTATAACCGTTAATGAATACTTAGTAACCCGTGATGCAGAATGGATGGGTGGAATTCTAAAATTCTTAGGTTTAACAGTTGCTGCCAATATAAGAAACATGTCATCTAAAGAAAAACAAGAAGCATATAATTGTGATATCTTATATTCCACAAATAGTGAAATAGGTTTTGATTACCTAAGAGATAACATGGTTGTAAAAAAAGAAGAAAGAGTTCAAAGAAAACTTAATTTTGCTATTATTGATGAGGTTGATTCAATATTAATTGATGAAGCTAGAACACCATTAATTATTTCTGGTGGTGAAATGACTAATGCCAATCTATATATTCAAGCAGATCAATATGCTAAAAGCCTAAAAGCTGAAAAGGATTATATCTTTGATGAAAAAACAAGAAGTGTTAATTTAACAGAAGAAGGTTCTGATAAAGCCGAGAAAGCTTTTCGTGTAGATAACTTATATGATATAGAAAATGCCACTTTATTACATTTTATTAACCAAGCTCTACGTGCTAACTATTCAATGAAAAGAGATATTGACTATGTAGTACAAGATAATGAAATAGTAATAGTAGACCAAT
>OCVV012854702.1_pt1 | contig 18311 bp, 14 predicted proteins | sample 1539721 | NCBI WGS metagenome assembly OCVV01 (sample SAMN02144230, study PRJEB22623) | gut metagenome | biome: sheep rumen | host: Ovis aries | place: New Zealand | reverse complement strand
ATACAGCCAACAGCCAACATCCAATACGCAACACGTGAAAACCGCTGCCATTCTGGAAGTCCTCAAGGAAGATATCAAGACTTGCAAGCCCATCCGTTTCGATGGCAACGGCTATTCAGACGAATGGGTGAAGGAGGCAGCCCGCCGTGGATTGGACGTTGAGAAATCGTGCCCTGTCATCTTCGAACACTATCTCGACGAGAGCAGTGTGAAGATGTTCGAGAGCACCAAGGTCATGAACCGCAAGGAGCTTGAGGCTCGCAACGAAGTAAAATGGGAAACCTACGTGAAGACGGTTCAGATAGAGGGCCGCGTGTTAGGCGACCTTGCCATGAACCACATCATCCCCGTGGCTACCCACTATCAGAGTCAGCTCATCAAGAACGTGCAGGGCATGAAGGACGTTTTCTCTGCCGACAAGGCTGAGCGCCTATCATCGCGCAACATGAAACTCATTGAGGAGATTGCCGAGCGCACCGAGCGCATAGAGCAGCAGGTAGAGGAACTCACCGAGGCTCGCAAGGTGGCTAATCGCATTGAGAACATCCACGAGCGTGCTATCGTCTATCACGACACCGTCTGTCCTAAGATGGAGTCCATCCGTTATGAGATAGACAAGTTGGAGCTCATCGTGGAAGACGGTCTCTGGACACTCCCCAAATACCGCGAACTGTTGTTTATCCGATAACAATAAAAAAAGGCAGTACCTCCAGCGTGGTACTGCCTTTTCTCTTATTACGAATACCGGTTATCAAACTGCCAATAACCGGTCTTTCATTCCTGCGGTTTTCCGCAGTTCTTCCCGCAGGGCTATCACCACCCCTTTCATCTGCTGGAATATCAGTTCGTCGTTCTTGCTATAACGCACCGTGTCCAGATGCCGTGCGTCTTCGTCCATAAACGACAGGGTACCGATGGCCCTGATATTATTGTAATCACATTTGTACTCCAAATCCGCAGGCAGGGGCAATGTGGCTATCTTCTCGCAAAAATCCATCGCCCTCGACGGATAGTTGCATTCCCAACGCAACAGCCACATAGCGCCAGCCCATTTCTGTTTCGAGTCTATCGCCTTGTTCTTCCCTACGATATTAGCCAGTGCATGGGCTATCTGCTCGTCCGTATAATGCGGAGGGGCTTTCTGGGCGTGAGTACCGCTATAATACTCCGCCCCGTTTTTGGTGATGCTGCCACCAATCACACTGCCTTGGATGGTAGCACCCGACAGGTTATACACTACTTTGGGTTCTTGTACAGCTTTTTGCAGGCTCTGCTGCATCATTTCAATGGATTCCTGGAGACGCTGTACACAACTCTGGAATCCTGCCAGTTGGCCTGGCTCTTCATTTTCAATGTCCATAATAATGTTAGTAAAAAAATTATAATCTCAGTTTTGTATTAAGATAATCATGCTTTTCAAAAAAATCCGCCTAACTTCACAGCCAGGCGGAGTCCCATGTTGAAATATATCTATTATAAGTCGCCCTTTGGGACATAGGGCGATGGGGAATGTACATACACAAAGCACCCCGAACTCGTTTACAAGTCGGGGTGCCGTAAGGGGAATTACTATAATCAGTATTCTATCAAGTCTAAACCTTGTTCACGATAAAACCAAAAGCGAGTGTCACTTGAAATCAATGTCATACGATTTGTTATTGCATGAGCAATGATAATATGGTCAGAAGGATCTCTATGACCTTCTCCTTCATTCAATTTTAAGTCTGTATAAGTAGCCACGACATCACGAGTAATTGGCAACACTTCAACTCCATATTCATTTTCTATCGTGGTAAGCATCTCTTTGGATGTCTTCCAATATTTGGTCAGGAAGTGCTTATTGTTAAAATTAACCACTAATTCACGTACAGTCTCCGCACTAATGAAGAGTCGATTCTCAGGGTCATCAAGTAAATCCCATACCCCATCTGAAAGTTTTTCTTCATCAGTTGCCCAGTCTATAATGACACACGTATCTAAAATGATTCGCATGACCTCAATTGAGCTCTAAGTTCTGGAGAGACAACAATAAAGGCTCCTTTATGTTCCCTCGCATATCTCATTCTCCTGCTTCTGGGTGTCTTCTTTGAATTGATAGAGACATTTTCTGCCACAGACTTCTTCACACACTTTGTTGAATCCATAATTCATGCATTTTTGTTTTCACATGCAAAGATAGGAACTTTTTCTGAATCTTCCAAGCTTTTCGCTCAAAATCTTCTAACCATGAACCATTCACCATGAACCATTCTTCGCCCCTTACGGCGTATGTGTACCAATAAGTCAGAGATCGCTTTATATTTTTCAGCCATCAGACCTCAGCCATCAGACTTCTTTTTATTTATACTCAGCGGGCGAGGCTGCGGGCCTGCCCGCCGAGTTTTCTTCATACTACTTACATCCACCTTCATACATTTTTCGCACAGAGGTGAAGAGGTCAATCGGTGAAAGCGGAGACCTCGCGACCATTGAGCCTGCCGCCCTTGGGGCCTTTGGCCCAGCTATTGTTAGTGCCGCCGAAGTACCAAGCGTTGGTGTCATCTTCCTCCGTACAACTCCAATAGTAGCCAGACATGTTAGTCCATCCGCTTATACTTGCATTAGCCACAGCAGTATTCAACACAGAGTAACCGCTGCTATCATTGCCGCCTACGGCCTTGAAGATTTCCTGCCACTCCGCTTTACTACCCCAACTTGCAGTATTTGACCAAATCACAGATGTACTTGTATTCTTCGAGATCGTATAGCCACCGTTTCCAGAGGTGTATACCTTGATATTGCTTCCATTATCCACTATGTCGCCACGCTCGTGTCCCGCCTGCACAGTGACGCTGCATTGCTTATTGCCAGAATAAGTATAGTTGTTGCCTTCATTAATGGTGACGGTAATAGTGGCCGAACCGTCGGCTACGGCTGTCACGGTACCGCTGCTCACTGTAGCCTTTCCCGTGGCATTGCTCGACCAGTTGACGGTACCATGGTCGCTGCTGCTGCCGCTGCCGTAGTTAACGGTGATAGTGCCCGTCTTGGTGCCTGTGGTAGAGAGCGTCATTGACGTAGGGTTGATGCTCCAGTCGCTGACAGTCTTCTTCCCGATAGTCACCGTCACCGGTCCTTTCACGTCAGTGTCCGAGTGATTGTCATCGCCCTTCACGTAGTACCATACGTAGTAGGTACCTGCATTCGTCTTGGTGGGTATGCTGGTAGAGGTCAGATTGCTCTTGTCAGGCTTAACGTTATCCGTCGTCACGTAATAGTACATTGTTCCTCCCGTTGCCACTCCTGCATTCACCAAAGTCTTTGCCGATCCGCTATAGGTCAGGTTCGTCTTCGCTGTCGGGGCTGTGCAGGTTGCTGCTGTCTTAGTGATGGTCCAAGTGGCAGTTTTCGACCCAGTATAGTTACCCTTACCCGTCACGGTGACGGTATAGGTTCCCACGTTGGCACTCGTGCTCTCCGTACCACTGACGGTATAGTCGGTATTGGCCGCCATGTCCGCCGTCGAGCTGCCATTCTTATCTGTGACCTTACTTACGCTGACACTCTGATTACTGCCGTTATAGGTCCTGCTGGTGGGATTGAGAGTAATGGTAAAGTCACTGCTGGCAGTCGTCAGGCTCTTCTTATTGATGGTGAACGTCTTGCTGTTTGTTCCCGTGAAATTACGCTCCGCCACAGCGGTAATGGTGGCTGTTGCAGTGCCTGCATTGACGTTATTCTCGAAGGCAACAGTATAGTCAACATTCTTTATCAGTGTCTTCCCATTACTAATGACAGTCAGTTCGGGCTCCCATGCCGCCCGCTTATAGGTAACAGCGGGAATGTCGGCAATAGAGGCCTGCGACAGGTCGCTCTGCACGATATAGAACGAACCGATGCCAATCTGACCTTCGTAGGTGGTTCCCGCCTTGCCTACGGCCAGAATGGTGGCCTGTCCGGCATTCGTATTGTTATAGTATTGTAGGTCGTAGTCCGTGCCTTCCGCCAGAGTGGTCACCGTGCCGGTGTTCTTGTCGCGGTAGGTTACTTCAGGTGTCGGCGGAGTGATGGGGTCGCCAGTATAGGTTTGGTCGCCCACTGCCGCTACCTTCAACGTGCCGCCGTTGGTGGTGGTAGGGTTCACCACGCAGTCTGTGGCATCGCCCCAGTTGTCGATGGTCACGGTATTATCGAGCGCCAGTGCATTGAGGTTGATAGTCAGCGTGTACTCATACCCTGGCTGGAACGTCTTCTTCAGCTTATATACAGCCGGGCTGCCGTCGGCTCTGACAGTGATGAAGGCGGTGGCATCGTCACCGTCTTGCCATGTCTGTGCGGGGAACACACAGGCGTAAGTATAGGTCTTATACTCCTGCTCTGTCGATTTGGGCTCCGTAGTGCCGATGACAATCTCATCGCCCTGTCCGTCGGTAGCAGTGCTTACTGCTCCCAGTCCGGCAGTGGTACCGGTGGGTGTGAGGGCGACTGTGCGCTTCACGTTGTTGAGCATTACCCCCTGCACCTGCCACACGTCCTCGTATTTTACGATGTTCACCTTTAACTTCGTCATCTGATGTTGGAAAGGCAGGTTGGGCCTAAGGGCATACTTTTCCTCCAGCGTGGTCCAGCTGACGGGTATGGTGCCATACATCAGGTCGGAGGCCTTATAGCCGGCAGCCGCTGTCTGGTTGTGGCTGACGGTATGAGTGGCTGTGCTGTTCGAGGGATAGAGTCCGTAGAGCGTCACGCTACCAGACGGCCCCGTGGGGTAGTAGATGGTTGTTTCGCCACTGGCAAGCGTCAGTGCCGACTTCTTCAGTTCGTCTTCTACTTGAGGTGCTTCCACGTCATAGACAGCACTTTTTGTGGTGGTGCCGTAGTTCATCCATATCTTCACCTGCTCCCCGCCGTCGAAACCCGTCAGGGCGGTGTACAGTCCGTCGGCGGCGCGCATTGCAGGTGCCGTACCGCTACTGGCGGTGATGGTAAGCGGTGCGTCTGTGTCGGTATCGGGTTCCACTGCTGTCTTTTTCTGTTGCCAGTCGGAGAGTTCCGAACAGGAAGCCATGAGCAGCATGGCAGCCAGAGTTATGAGATTCTGTCGTTTCATATCGTTATTTGTAGCTTTTATTTATTCTTAATAAATGAATGTATCTTCGGGGAGTGTCTCTCCTGCCGGCCAGTTGTCGATGGTTGCCGTGAAGTTGCTTTCCACGTTGCCGAGCGTGATGGTCAGGCTGTACTCCCGTCCAGCCACGAAAGTCTTGGTGGTCAGGAAGGTGGCGGTGCCTCCGTCGGCATCGATGGCGATGAAGGCTGCGTCCGACCACGTCTGCGGGGGGAAGATGCAGCAGTACTGGTATGTCTCTTCACTGTCGGAAACCTCCGAACCCAGGAAGAGTTGTATCTCATCGCCATAGGCATCGCTGACAGTCTGTGCAGTGCCCAGTCCGATAGCGGTGAACGACGGACTCACCGTCACCTTGCGTTTCACGCCCACCATTCTCACCTGGTTCAGTTCGTGTACGCCGGTTCCCTTGACGACCGTCAGGTTCAGTTTGCATAACTGGTGGTTGAACACGAGGTTGCGGGCATTATCCTTGTCATCAGACGATGTCCATGTGAGGCTACCGCTGGCATACATCAGGTCAGAAGCCTTATACATGGCATTACCGTATGGGGTGTTCGTCTGATTGTACTCCACGGTATGCGATGTAGCACTGGAAGCGGGATAGATGCCATAGATTGTAAAGGCGGGCGTTCCGCTATTGGCAGCATCAAGCGGATACAACAGTTCGGTGCCGCTGCTGTAGGTCAATACCGACTTATGCGCAGCACCGGGAGTACCAACGTCGTATGTACCACTAACGATGTTGGTAGGAGAAACGCTGTTATACAGATAGAGTTGCACCTGTTCTCCACCATCGAAACCTGTTGTAGATTCATAAAGTCCGTCAACACTGCGCATGGAGCCATAAACAGACGGAGTATCGCCGCTGCTTGCTGTCAGCACCACGGCTCTCCCAGAGTTGCCATCCGCTGCATCGTCGATGGTATTGCAGCCTGTCAGCACCATCGCTGCCAATATAAAAAATATCTTCGTTCGCTTCATAATTCGATTTCTGCAATTTCCGCAATATCTGCGGGACAATTCTCCATTCTCAGTATTTCAGAGTTCCTCCAGTCACAGGTACATCAGTCCAGTCGCCTACCGTAGCTGTCACACTGATGCTATAAAGACCCACGGTAACGGTATAGGTATATACCTTTCCTGCCTCGGCAGTGACATCCGTATCGGGTGTGCTGTCGGCATCTGTATCCTCCTGTGGAATCGTAAAGCTCTTCGTTCCACCGTTTTTCAGTGTCAGATTGATTTTCTTGCCCGTCAGCTTCTGGGGGGGCAGGATGCAATAGTTGGTGAGCGATGCTTCCGTACTCGCCTTGATGGTATATACTCCTTTCGTTCCATCCGTCTTGGCCGTAGCCGCACCGCTGTTAGGGGTCACATTGGCTTGCAGATACAGTTCATCGGTCGTCGCAGTGCCCAATGTCACTGTTGACTCATCGAACTGGTTCACACCATACTGGTCGAAACCTGCCTCAGTAAGTCCGTTGCCGTCGCCCTTGATAATCACTACCACCTTACTCAGACAATGCTTGAACTCCAGATTCACAGCACTGGCAGCCATCGTCGTGGCTGTCGGACGGGCTACAGGGTTGGTGGCAGCCGTACCTATGGGGTTGCCGTTGGGTATGCCGAACAGCAGGTCGTAGGCATTAGAGGCACTGGCAGTTCCTTGGTCAGCAGCCACGGTGAAGGTCTGCGCCGTCGTGGTGGTATGTGCCACAGGTGCACTGATGGCTCCTGCGGGATAATAGGCAAAGAAATAGAGCCCGTTGCCCGATGGCGGCCAATAGCGCGTCACCAGGCTGGTACGTGTCTCTTCCGTATAGAAGTTGAAGTTACCTACCCCCTGGGCATCACTGCCGGAAGGAGCCGTGGTCTTCAGGTAGAACTTCTGACCTGTATAAGTGGCTGTAGTACCCGTACGTATGTTCTCATCGAGGAAGAGATCTACATCCAGTCCTGTCGCCAACACCTGATTGGTGCCCTGTGTGGTGAGGTGTGTCGCACCGGTCTCCGTACTGCGCCTTGGTGCAGATGTCTCTTGACTAACATTGCTGCGCAGGATGATGGGCAGCTCTTCGGCATTGCCGTTACCCGTCGTACCGTCGTCGGTGGAACAGGCAGCAAACAACAGCAATGCACTCAACAAGGGAATATTGTACTTCATCTTCATATATATAATCGTTTTTGTTCTGAATATTCAAATTTTAGAGCCAGCCCGGATCGATGTCTTCGCTGATGCCAGTCGCCCAGGGGACAACCGTGTTGGTGATGTAAATAGGCTGTAGGATAAGATGACCCTCGTGGTCATAGCCTCCCCCGAAATGGAGGGTGTACTCGTAGTGCTTGTTCATGGTCAGATTGGCGTTGAACGGAACATATACATAGCCACCGTCAACAAAGTTCCCTTCGTAACCGTCAATAGTGACGGTACATCCTATTTTCAGGTAGGTTCCAGGGGTGGCAAGGCTGTTGTTTTCCGTTATGGTTTGAGTGATATCCCAGCCTGTCAGTTGCTGGGGAATGAGCGTTGCCGATGTATTGGCATCCGTCAGCGTGTAGGCGGTTTCTGCATCGGTAAGGGTGACACCGGTAGCATCATTATAGAGCATCAAGTCTTTATAAGATCCCCGTAGTGACCAGATGCCCAACAAAGGGGCTACACCTGGTGAGTTAGGCAGGTTCTGGAACTTGAAGGTACCCATCTGCCGGATATTACACAGTTCCACCGATTTCACCGTGACATTCAGCTGAGGACCGGGTGTCTGTGTGTCGCGCTGAGCCTTAAAAGACACGCGGGTCAGCACATGATGGAACAGCAGTTTCGCCATGCCGTCGGTACCGCCGGCAGCCGAGGCATCGGCAGCTGCCTGTGCGCTGTTGGTCGTCGTAGCAGCTAAAAGCAGGTCGGTCTTTCCCTCATTGTTATCGTAGTCGATATAGCGGACGGGACGGGTGGAACCTTCGCGAGGCTGTTCCTCAATATTCGGAGCCGTGGTGGGGTAAATGGCATAGAAGTCGCAGGCAACAAAGGTGACGGGCCAGTAATAGGTAGGCAATGTAGTCCAGGGCTTCAGGCCTCCGCTCGTCCCATTGAACCATACGATTTCAGGGAGATAGTCGCCTTCGCTGGTCTGCAGACCCACCCATAGATTGTCCTGGTAGGTAAATACGCCGCTACTCACCTCCGTACTGTCGCGCTGCCATGCCAGCACCTTGAAAGCACCTTCTGAAAGCACTTCATCACCATCGACTATGGAGGAACGCATCGTGGTGGCACTCAGGCTGACTTGGCGATTACTGTCATGACTGCTGTCAACGGTTGTGCTGCCGTTGTCGCAGCCCGCGAAGGGCAGCGACAACAGTACACAAGACAGCGTCATTCTGAAGGTCTTAACCATCTTCATGCTTCAGAAATGATTGATAAACATTAATTAAAGATTCTCAACCTCAGACACATCGTCCCACTCGCTGACGGTTACGTTGAACCAGAGCTTCAATGGGCTCTCAGGAATAATGTCCTCACCGGGAACGGCACCGTCCTCAGGATCGGCCATACCCAGACCGGCAGCACTGTAGTTGAGCGTATAGACATACTTCTTGCCCGGCTCCCACTTGGTGTCAATGGGTACACATGCCCATGCGTAGCCGTCACTCTCAGAGCAGAAGGCACACTTAGCCTTTTCGTCATCGGTCAAAGTGCTGTAAGTGGTCTTGTCGATGAACTTACCGGCGGCAAAAGTCTTTTCATCCTTCGTAAACTCGGTAGCAACCTTGGCGTATGGCCAGATGTTCTTCAAAGAGTTACCAGCAGCCTTCACTGCTGCGGATGCTTCGTCAGAGGTGTAGAACACTCGGATGCGGAAAGCCACATACTGCTTCGACTTGTCGGTAGTCTGCTTCAGGAAGTCGCCATCAGCAGGAGTAAGCTGCTGGGGAAGCAGATAGAAGTCCTGACCGCTGATCATGTCGGTGGCTACGTTCTGGATAGAAATGATACCGCTTTCCTGGGCATAGTACCACTGAGCTGTAGAAGCGTTAGCCCATGGAGCATATTTCTCCCAAGTAAAACCTTCACCAGTAGAAACAGTCGGGAAACTCAGACTGGCCATAGAAGCTATATTCACCAGCTTGATACCCTGAACCTGGAGGAACATACCGTTGGTGTTGTCCTTATTCACAGCCTGGAATTTTACACGTGACAACACGTGGCGGAAATTGATGGGGACACCAGCCGTGAAGTCCTTCTTCGTACCCTCGTTATAGGCAACGATGATATCTTCCTGGGCAGAACGACAGTCGGTAGCTGCTGCATAGCCCTCGGTGGTGGTACCGCCCTTAACGGTATAGCTGCCCTCTGTAATAGCCTTGGGAGCTACAGCCTTGAAGGTGGCCTTTGTCGATTTGTCAGCCCAGTAGATAGAGTTGCCTGTAGGCACCACGCTTGTTGCTAAGTTCCACTGACCACCTGTGTAAGTTACGTCGCAGTCGAAGGCTGTCACCTTATTCGTAGCATTCTCCACATCAGCCAGCGTTGGATTAGGAGATGAAGCATCATTCAACAGCGAGAAATTACCCGTGCCAATCATACGGAACACCTGACCGTCCTGATTGATGGAACTGGTGCTGTACTCCTGAACGGCACGCATGTTTCCGTTCACCATGGGACGGATGTAGAGAGCTTCCGAAAGAGCCGTTGCAGACTTTTGCTGCTCAACAGCATCTTCATTTGAACACGACGACAGGCCTGCTAAAGCCGCGAGTGTCATCAAGCCAAAATACTTTTTGTTCATAATAACATTGTTTTTAAATGAATAATAAAAATATATAGTCGCACTAATTGTTAAAAGATTCGTTGTTTTACAGATAGATATCCTCGTTAATTTCCTCCCATTCGTCCACCTCAGGGTTGAACATACCGCCTTCTTCGGAATCGTCTGAATAAGGAAGAGCTGGACCCGTGATGATGATGGGGTCGTCGCCACCATTATCATGCTCACCGTCATGGAGCCGCTCCGTGACATCGATGACGGCATAGTATTTCTTGCCATTGTCCATTTCGTAATAGACGGTCAGCATGTGGGTGTAGACGTCGCCGGGGCAATGGCCGAAACTGCGCACGGATCCTGCCACAGAAGCCTCGCCATCGGCTGTCGGCTCCATGGTGAAAGGAATGAGGCACTGTGTATCGGTGCAACGCCCATAACCGCCCAACCACGATTCGCTCATGCCGCTGAGCGTAGCGGTGACTTCCGTGACATGTTCCAGATTCGACACATCCTCTATCACAAAACGATAGACCTTGACGGCTTCATGCATCATGAATTCCACGACCTCCGTCTTATCGGTCAGCGTGAACTGTTCAATACCGTCAGTCTGGAGCCATTCGGGTTGCATATAATAATGTTGATTCTCCGTACCTGGTGCTACGGGGAATGCACGACGGGAAGAAAACATACGCGAGAAATTAGCCAGACTGGTCTCGGGGGCGTAAATCTCAAAAGTTTCCCAAGTGGTGTTGCGGGTCAGCAGTTCCGTACCGTCGTTCATCGCAATGAACTGATAGCTGGCAGGAGCCAGAGCCGCCGGTCCGCCGTTGATGTCGGCAAAGGGAATGACAACAGGCTGTGCCTCGCCTGCAAATACATACATCAGCATACTCTCCGGGGTGGCATCGGGAGCCTCGTCCCAATGGAATACCACACGCATATTATGCAGGAGGTCGCTGTACTCCAAGTCCTTATAGTGGCAGCTGGTGAGCAGCAGCACGCTGCATAGCATATATAACAGAGATTTACGCATACTTACTTCTGATTAGCCTTTTGGTGTTTCTTACGTTTGTAGAGCAGCCACTTCAGCGAGACTTCCGCCTTGGTGGGACCCCACCAGTTGCGGCGGTAGGTGCCGCGCCATTTGAAGGAGTCGCCGTCGGGGTCGTACTCCTTGTACTTCAGACGCAGATAGCCCACGCCTATCGAGAAGTCGATGTTCAGGCGGTTGCTGAGCCATGCGGAGTAGCCGTACTCGATGCCGCCGCCCCAGTTGGGATAGGCTCCCTGCCAGCCTTTGTCGCCGAACTCGATGTCGAAGGTGAGCAACTGACCATAAACGCCGAAGTGATGACCCATGAAGGGGCGTCCCTCCTCGTCGGCCTTGAGATAGCGGCGCAGCGTCAGGTAGCCGCCGATGGTCTGCCAGTAGCGGTGCCGGCTGACGCTGTAGAACCAGGTGCCGTTATAGTCGAAACCGATGCTCCACAGCTTGCCTAAGTCGAATTCGGCACCGATGGTGGGAATGAGGGCAGCATCGTAGAGCAGGTTGGTGCGCAGGGCAATGCCGTTGTATCCGCGATGGTCGCCGTTGGCCTCCAACTCAGCCAGCATTGCACGGCGGATGCTGTCGGAGAGCGCTTCGCGCAGGCTGTCGGCATTGACCGTGCGCTGGGCGGTTTTCTGCTCTACTACAGACTGTTCGACCTTTGGCTGGTCAACAACGACAGGCTGTTCAACCTTTGACTGGTCAACAACGACAGGCTGTTCGACCTTTGGCTGGTCAGCAACGGGCTGTTTTTCCACTTCGCGCTCACTGATAGGGGTATAGGACACTGCCAATTCCGGAGTTTCCGTCTCACCTACCTCTGCTTTTGGCTCAACGGGAGTTTCTACTCGCTTCGCCTCAGCAGTAGGAGCTTCCTTGGCGGGGGAAGGTGCAACTTTCGCGGGAGAACTAACCAATCCGACATCTGACTTCTCACGCGTTTTCTTTTGAGGAACAATGTGTGCATTAGCCCCCTCCGTCTTAGAAGCTTCTACGGCAGGCTGAGCAGTCGTAGTGTCTTCAGAGAGTTGCCCGGACTGGGCAGGTCGCTGCGAAAACGCAGAAACAACTTTCGGCTCATTCCCTTCACCGTCACCCTTGCTGCCATGACACTTCCATAGAAGCAACAAGAGTATTGCTGCAACAAGACAGCCTACTATCCACCAAGTGACACCTTTTCCACGGCTGTTATCATTTGATAAATCCATCATAGATTAGCAGTATTCATTATTAAGTTTGTACCATCAAATTCAATTCTCGGGGGCAAAGATACAATTAAATTTGCAAACAACAGCCAAAAAAAAAAAAAAAACGTTAAAACCATGAAGAAAGTTTCTACACCTTAATATATAAATATACTGAACTTTGAATTTTGAACTATGAATTTTGAACTGTAAAAAGGGGTTAGCTCCCAGCCGGTTCCCAGTTAACTCCCAGTTGAACTGGGAGAAAACGAGGCGGCATGGGCTTTGAGTGGGAATTAACTGGGAGCTGTTGTTTATCCGACGTCTTGACATCGAGCATGATGGGTGTTTCCACCTGTATGTCCTTCATCACAATGTTGTTACAGCGTGAGAGGGGCATATCGTCGCGCTTCTCCGGTTTAAGATTCTGGGGAATTTATTTGGTGGGTTCTTCAAGTTTTACTATCTTTGCAACCAAGGAACTTTAGAAAAACGGAATTATGCAGAGAATCATCACAATGACACTGATGCTGGTGGGAGGGCTACTCGTCGTGCTGGCACAGCCCAAGGACGAACAGGTGAAGCGCATCAGGCAACTGTATGCCGAGGCTAAACAGAAGATTGCCCAGAACGGTAAGAACGGTAAGGCTCCGTTAGACCTCACCATCGTAAGAGAGAACGGTGAGGAGGTTGACCCCGACTTTATCCTGGACAGCCACACTGAACTGACCTTCTACTTCGATAATGGGAAGACGAAAGCTGATCAGGAATTCTACGATCAGTCGAACTGCTATTTCATCAACGAATACTGGACTTCGCACGGACATGAGTCTTTCTTAGAGGTTCTGGTAGATGCCAAGGGCTATCCGCTCTTCATCTTCTCGAAGGGAATTACAGATGGCGGATACGTGCAGGAAAACCGCTATTATTACAACCAGCAGGGGCAAACCATTCACGGAATCTTCAAGTCGGGCATGTACGACCAGCCTTTGTCTGAGCGTGATGACGAACAGCTGACGCCCACCATTGGCGACGAGAAACTGCAAGAGGCGAAACAATTGCTGAAGGTGTTCCAAAGTGTCATGCACACGTCGAACCATGTTCCGGCATCAACGGCTAAGGCAACCACCCCGAAGGCTGAGCGCATCAAGGCGATTCGTGCTGCCTATGCCAAAGCGCAGGAGAAGATAGCAGCCGACAAGACTTCGGAGAATCCGCACCACATCTTCATCACCCTGCACGAGGCTTTGTCAGAACAATTCCCACCCGTCACCGAGAACACTAATATTTATTTCGACAAGAAGGCGGATGCACAGGGGAATGAGGTCGGTACCTGCTACTTCATCAACAATCGCCGCCAGTGCATGTACTGGGACAATTACGTGGAATTCCTGGCGAACGGGAATGGCACGGACGTGATGTTCACCTATCAGCACAACAAAGAGGAAGGTGAAAACTACGAATGGCGCTACTATTACGATGAGAACGGCAAGTGCATAGAAGCCAAGACCAATGGCATCGAGGAAGGTGACGGAGTGGCTGAGCGACAGACGTTCTTCAACTATCTGAATACTGCCAAACTATTGACAGGAGAATAACAGCTCTCCTATTTTAAATAGTTGGTTTGTTTTTAAATGCTTTCAACTCTTTGACTATCACGTCGAAATCGTCGGTCAGCGTCAATTGCAGATTCTTATACTTGCCCAACTTCACCATTTCTTGGAGGAAGGGGTAAACGGGCATTTCTTTGGTCCAGAAATCAGTACCGAGGAATATCATCGGACTGGCATAGCCGAAGGAGAGATAATGGTTCTGGACAGCATCCTGGAATATCTCCTGCATGGTGCCTGCACTGCCCGGGGTATAGATGATGCCACCAAAGGCTACGGTGAGAATGAGGTCTTCGCGAATGCTGTTCTCGAAGAACTTGGCAATGTGGGTAGCGAAGGGGGCTGAGGGCTCATGACCGTAGAGATAGGTGGGAATACCCAGACTTACATAATCGCCCTTGCGTGGGAAACGCTCCATCACGGCAAACGACGAAGCCAGCCAGCCCTTGTCCTTGAACGAGGGAGCTACACAGAGCATCTTGACTGCCACATCGACATCCTGCTCCGTACGACCAGCCAGCCAAGCGCCCAGATGAGTTGCTTCCATAGCACCAGGACCACCACCGCTGAGCATGATAAAACCCTGTTCGGTGAGGCGCTTGCTCAGGAGCACCACCTTCTTATACATCGGATCGGTGCGCAACAGGGCATGACCGCCCATGATACCGATACAGAGGCGAGAATTGTACTTCTTGAAGAACGCGTTGAGGGCTACGTGGATACTATTATCATGGAGTGCACGAGCCAACGATTCGTCAGCCGACTGAGCTTGTTTGCCATTCTTGATGAAGTGGCGATATGCCTTCGTGTCGTAGCAGGTCTCGAAGGTGGCTTCATCCTTGGGATTATAGCCGGCATAGAGCTCTTCGGCGGTGTAGAGTGTAGAACGGTTGATACTGAAGGGTACAGACTTCAGATAGTTCAACGTCTGTGGTGTGAACAATTCATCGACCGACTGTGCCTTGACGATGACAGCGGCGAGCACCATGAGTGTCATTAAAATAGTTTTCTTCATAACAGTTAAAGTTTAAATTATAGTTTATTGATACGTCCTTGCGGTTGTGCATACTGCTGACCGATATGTCCACCCAGATTCTTGGTCACGAACTCGATAAAGATATCGTTGTAGGTGCGTTTGGTCTCCCATGTTATCTTACTGCCTTTCAGCGTGTTATAGAGTCCGCCATCCGTCACGCAATACTTGGTGGTGGCAACGGTATAGATACGATCGGGATTGAGAGGTTCGTAATGCTGGGTAGCGCTGTTGAGAATCTTTACGTCGCTCACCTTATGAGTAGCCACACGGACGGTAAACTTCATACCGGAAACCTGTGGGAACTGACCATCGGGCTTGGGCAGGAAACTCATCAGTTTTTCAAGCATCGACAGGATGGTGCTGCCCTTCACCTCTGCCACCACGATGTAATTGTCGTAAGGCAACAGCGAGAGCAGTTCGCCGTAGGTCAGGTCGCCTGCCTTCGCTTCGTTGCGGATACTACCGCTGTTGAGCACAGAGATATCGGAACCTGTCACCATACGGAAAGCATCAGTCACTATGTCGCCTGCCGTCGTCTCGCCAGAGCGGTGTGCTTCGTTGCCCTCGTCGTCGAGAATGCGCAAGGGCACCTCACTATGACACACCACCCTACTGGTCTGCTCGTGGAGCATCGTGTGGATGCTGTCAACCACCTGGGCTACAAAAGGATTCTTCTCACTCACACTCTCCACAGGAATCAGTGTGGTTGAGAAACGGCCGTCAGGAGTGATGAGCAGCTTGCCGATATGCGAAAACTTGGTGCCTGTTTGGGTGACAATGATGGGCTTACCTACCTTATTTAATATAGTATCGGCTTGTATCGTAGCATGCGAATGTCCGTCAAGCACGATATCGATGCCCGAGGTATTGGCGACCAGTATATGGGAATCCGAATGGCGCTGTGTAGGTTCCTCGCCTAAATGGGAATCGACGATGACGTAGTCGGCTCCTGCTCTGCGAGCCTCATCGACAGCACGCTGCACCAACACGGGAATGTCTTCGCGCTGTAAATCGTATATCAGACTGTCGCTTTCATCGTGGAAGGCATAGGCCTCATCCTCCATAGATGTTGGAGTAACCACACCCACAAAGGCGATGCGCTTGTTGCCCACACGCTTCATAACATAAGGAGCAAAAACCAGTCGGCCCGTCTTCCTATCATGCAGATTGCAGCACACTACAGGGACGGGAACCTGGCGCAGCAACTGGAACATGCGCTCCATACCGTAGTCGAACTCATGATTGCCCAACGTGATGGCATCGTAATTCACCGTACGCATCACATCCACCACATACTGACCTTTGGAGATGGCGCCTATAGTCTGACCTTGCACATAGTCACCGTTCGACACGAGAAACACATCGGCTGTATCAGCAATAGCATCGCGCAGACCAGCCAGTTTGGCATAGCCATCAACCGCACAGTGGACATCGTTTTCGTAGAGCACCACGATACTGCGCTGTCTGCCATTTTGAGCGTAAGTGTTGCTGGCTAATCCAAGCATCATGCACGCCAAAAGCAAAATCATGCTTTTTGTTTTCATACCTTTTAAGATGATTGACCGTATTATTGTTTTCTTACTTTTTTCTTCAGTTTTCCAATCGCATTCTCCAGACTCTCCGTAGGCTCAATAATGTTATAGTCTGCCCAGAAATCCGGGTCTTCGAAGTATTCTACCTTATCATAGAAACGTTCGCGAATACCAAACGAATTGCGACCCTTGGGGCGCTTGACTTCCTCGCCCATTTGCCGGCGGTCGGTAACCACCATTTCGCTGACCGTCGTAAAGGGCGATGCAAAGAGCCGGCGCTTCCAGTCGCAATTAAAGCGCATCTCGTTGCGGACGTAGCTCATACGGGTGACGCCTTGCGTATCTGTAGTATAGACTATCGTCACGGTGAGTTCCTTAGGACGGAAACGGAGGCCGAACGGTTTCTTCACCAACATATAATCGGAGGCGGAGCGCCAATTACTTACATCGAGTTGCAGTTCTGCACGGGTGAACGCCAGCGTCTCCTGATCAATGAACAGTTTGCCATACATCAAGGGGTACATGGTGTGCATCTTGGGCTGCATCGAAACCACATACTGCAGGCGGTCGTCAATCAGTGCAGGCATATCCATCGAAAAATCATAGAGCCCGAAGTCTTCAGCTTTCAGCACATATTCACGATTCTTAGCAATATCCACCATCAGTGGCATCACAGGACCACCCTGTATCTTGACACCCAGTGTGTCGCGAGCCTTCATACTCATCAGCCGGCGCCCTTTCAGAATGGCTACTGCGTCGCGCTCAGGACCACGACTATAGCCGGTCTTATACATATCAGTTACGGCTTCAGCTACAGAGATGAAACGAGAACCCCGACGAGCCGTCTCGCGATAGAAGCAGCGCACCAGTTCTGGTTTCTGAGGATAATTCTTTTCGATGCGGTCCATAGCAGCCTTGACTATCTCCAAGGGGTCGTTGCGCGTAATCACCACTTCGTGAAGCCCAACGGTGTTGACCGCCATCATGATACGGAGATTGGAGGTCTGACCATGCTGTATTTGCTGTCTGCGGGTTTTATAGCCGATATGACTGAGTTGGATATACTGGGGAATGCGTTGCGTTTTCAAGGAGAAACGCCCATCGTCGTTAGTCACCGTGTGTTCCTTGCCACCTTCGGCAGTCACACTGACATGACTCAGTGTGCGCCCTGTCTGGCGATCAAGCACCACGCCATTTATTACTGCCTGTGCGTAGCCTAAAAGCACACCTGACAGCAGTACCATAGTCATGAATAGTTTTCTATTAGTCATAGCCTTGCGTCGTTTATCGTGACAAAGATAAATATTTTTTTTGAAATGAAGGCATTTTCATTATTTTTTCTTACCTTTGTCGCCACAAAACATGCTGAGTGATGGAACTGAACACGAATGACATCCTGCTGAAGAACGTAGCACTGCTCTCGAAACTGACGGAGCAGGAGGTAAAAATGATGCCTGCCACGGAAGCTCCTCTGCCCTCGGTGGAGAAGGTGGTGCGCATCGTCACGCTGGTAAAGAACATCATTTTTCCCGATTATATGGGAAAGCGTCAGGCGGACGAAACGAAACGCTCGTACCATATCGGTGAGTGTATGCTGGAATTGCACCGTCTGCTGGTGAAACAAATAGCCCACGGACTGCAGTTCTGCGAGGACTGCGAAGAAATATCCACGAAGGAAAAAGCCTACGAGGAGGCTCAGCGTAAAGCTACGCTTTTCATTGATGCACTGCCCGAAATCAAGCGACTGCTTTATACCGATGTGCAGGCGATGTTCGACAACGACCCCGCTGCGCCTAACTATGGTGAGGTGATTTTCTGCTATCCGGTAGTGAATGCCATGACGCACTATCGTATTGCCCACAAACTGCATGAACTGCAAGTACCCGTCATTCCACGTATCATCACAGAACAGGCTCACTCGAAGACAGGTATCGATATTCACCCTGGAGCTACCATCGGCGAATACTTTGCGATTGACCACGGAACGGGTGTGGTAATAGGTGAGACGTGTATCATCGGTAATCA
>OCVV011359129.1_pt1 | contig 18312 bp, 15 predicted proteins | sample 1539721 | NCBI WGS metagenome assembly OCVV01 (sample SAMN02144230, study PRJEB22623) | gut metagenome | biome: sheep rumen | host: Ovis aries | place: New Zealand | reverse complement strand
TACGAAAGCGAGCAAGCTCGAGCGATGTACATGAGACCCCGTTGGGGTCTTACTGTAGAGGTATTGTGCCATCTGCTATATCATTGCCTTGCAAAAAAAGTAAAGAGTTATGAAGATATTTTGTATTGGCAAGAACTACGTTCTGCACAACGAGGAGATGGACGGCCGTCAGTATAAGACGGCCGAGCCGGTGGTGTTCATGAAGCCTGAGTCGGCGCTGCTGAAGAATGGAAAACCCTTCTTCCTGCCCGACCACCTGGGGCGCGTCGACCATGAGGTGGAAGTGGTGGTGCGCATCTGTCGGCTGGGCAAGAACGTCGCTGAGCGTTTTGCCCATCGCTACTACGACGCCGTGACCGTGGGCATCGACTTCACCGCCCGCGACCTGCAGCGTCGCCTGAAGGACAACGGTCATCCTTGGGAGATAGCCAAAGCCTTCGACGGCAGTGCCGCGATAGGGGAGTGGAAAGAGCTGAAAGCCTACCCCCAGCCCCTCCCTGAAGGGAGGGGGGACGGGGTTTGCGAACAGTCGCTTCCTGAAGAGAAGGGGGAAGTGCAGGATTTGCAGTTCCACCTCGACATCAATGGGAAGACGGTGCAGACGGGGTGTACGAGCGACATGCTGTATAAGGTGGATGAACTCATCAGCTACATCAGTCGCTTCTTCACACTGAAGACGGGCGACATGCTCTTCACCGGCACCCCTGTCGGCGTTGGCCCTGTCCACGTGGACGACCATCTGGAGGGATACCTCGGCGACGAGAAGCTGCTGGACTTCTGGGTGAGGTAGGGGGAAAGTCTCCCCCCCCAGTCGCCCTGAAGGGAGGGGGGAATGTTAAAATGCTTTCCGACACAATATTTTGCCGGTTTGTGCGTTTATTTATCAGATGATTCATCATGACACGTCATATGGAAACATGGCGCGGGGGCAACGTTTGCTTGCCGCCGCACTGCTGCGTGGTGGCCGAAATGGCTTCCGCAATGTCCTCGGCAGCTGCATGGGGGCAGGGCGACGTTACCTTCTGACCTTGTTGCTTTGCAACGTTGTCCTCTTGGCGTGGTCGCAGCGTTTCTTCAACCTGACCTACAACGACGTGCGCATCGACTCGGTGATGCCTCACTTCGGCTATAGCATTCCGCTGGGCACGGCCTATGGCGACTCCGTCTACAGCGTGGAAATCCTCTATCCTGAGTTTGTTGATGCCACGTCGGCCGATGTGGCGAGATACAAGGCTTTGAGAAATGCAGAAGTAGAGGCGGGCAGGAGTACGGACAATCGGCAGGTGGATGCTGGTTTGCCGGCGTTGCCCCACATCGAGCAGGCTGTGATGTCGAACCGCGGGAAGGGCTGTCTGAGCATTGGCTTCTGCCCGTTGGTATATCGCGAAGGCCGCTGGCAATGGCTGGTGAGCTTTATGTTGAAGGTGGTGGCCCTGGCACCCACCCCCAGCCCCTCCCTGGCACCCACCCCCAGCCCCTCCCTGGCACCCACCCCCAGCCCCTCCCGAGGGGAGGGGAGTTTGATTACTCTTGCTGGTGGTGGATCACCCTTAAAGGCTGACCGGGATTCCTCCCGAGGGGAGGGGAGTTTGATTACTCTTGCTGGTGGTGCTCCCTTAAAGGCTGACCGGGCTCCTTCCCTTGGGGAGAATCGTGGCGGGACTACCTCTTCCGTCCTTGCCAGTGGGCGCTGGGCGAAGATACGGGTGGCCGAGACAGGCGTGCATCAGTTGACCGACGACCTCATCCGTCAGGCTGGCTTCTCAGATATAAATAAGGTGAAGGTTTACGGCTACGGCGGCAACCTGCAACCCGAGAAACTCACACAGGACTACCTGCAGCAGACGGACGACCTGCAGGAGGTGGAGCAGTGTGTCGTGGGCGGCAGGCGACTGTTCTACGCCAAGGGCCCCGTCAGTTGGAGCAGCAACAGCGCCACCGTGCGCACCCGCAACCCCTATAGCGACTACGGCTACTACTTCCTGACCGAAGGCGACCCGCTCACCGTGAGCGAGGAGGACTTCCTGGCCTCGTGCTATCCGCAGGCCGACGACTACCACGTGCTCTACGAGAGCGACGGCTATGCCTGGTTCCAGGGAGGCCGCAACCTCTACGAGACCACCCCCATCAACGCAGGCTCATCGAAGACCTACCGACTGGAGTCGGCCGCTACGGGCACCACCGCCCAGCTTTCGGTGACGGCATCTGCCGGCGTCACCAGTGTGGTGGGCGTGAGCTGCAATGGTCAGGACCTGGGCACCATCACCATCAATGTCTCTCCCACCTACTATGAGAAAGGACATGCCACCAACCGCGTGTTCAACCTCAGCGACGTGCAGTCTACGAACGAGGTGACGCTGACGACCCAGTCGGGCGGCCCAGTGCGCCTCGACTTCATCTCGCTGACGCTGGCCAGTGCCAAGGCTGCTCCCTCGCTCGGGAGCGACGTGCTGCCCGTACCTGAATACGTCTATAACATCACCAACCAGAATCTGCACGGCGATTCTGCCGTAGATATGGTCATCATAATCCCCACCTCGCAGACGCTGCGCCCGCAGGCCGAGCGGCTGGCGGAGTTCCACCGACAGAAGGACAGCCTGCGCGTGCGTATCGTGCCTGCCGATGAACTCTACAACGAGTTCTCCAGCGGTACGCCCGATGCCACTGCCTACAAGCGCTACCTGAAGATGCTCTACGACCGAGCCGAGACCGATGCCGACCGTCCCCGCTACCTGCTGCTGTTCGGCGACTGTGCCTGGGACAACCGCATGCTCACCAGCGACTGGCGCATGGCTTCGCCCGACGACTACCTGCTGTGCTACGAGAGCGAAAACTCGTTCAGCGAGACCTACTGCTACGTGAGCGACGAGTTCTTCTGTCTGCTCGACGACGGCGAGGCACTCACCACTGGCAACTACCCCTACGAGTCGCCGGCTGGACTGGCCGACATGGCTGTGGGGCGCTTCCCTGTGACCACCGAGAGCGATGCCAAGGTGATGGTTGACAAGGTCATCAGCTATGCCGAGAACTGGAATGCCGGAGCCTGGCAGAACACGCTCGTCTTCATGGGCGACGACGGCAACGGCAATGCCCACATGCGCGACGTGAACGACGCCGCCATCGAGACCGCCCAGCGCCATCCCGGCTATCAGATCAGGAAGGTGATGTGGGATGCCTACACCCGCGAGACCTCATCGACCGGCAACAGCTACCCCGAAGTGTCGAAACTCGTGAAGCAATATCAGCAGCAGGGTGCTCTCGTCATGGACTACGCCGGCCACGGACGTGCCGACCAGGTGTCGCACGAGAACGTGCTGCGACTGGCCGACTTCCAGCAGTTCTCCAACCAGAACCTGCCGCTATGGATCACCGCTTCGTGCGACATCATGCCCTACGACGGCTCTACCGCCACCATCGGCGAGACTGCTGTGCTCAACAGCAAGGGCGGTGCCATTGCCTTCTATGGTACGGCACGCACGGTGTTTGTGACGCAGAACAAGGTGATGAACATGGCCTTCTTGCGCCACGTGCTGACCGTGGAAGACGGCAAGGCCATCACGCTCGGCGAAGCCCAGCGACGGGCGAAGAACGAGATGATCTCGAAACGCCTCGACACCAGTGTGAACATGCTGCAATACCAGTTGCTGGGCGACCCGGCCCTGTCGCTCAACCTGCCCACGGCGGCGCTCGTCATCGATTCCATCAATGGCATTGCTACCGACGGCACCGCTACGCAGCAGGCTCAACTGCGTGCCGGCAGCATCGCCCGCGTGGTGGGACACGTGGCCGACGCGCCCGACTTCAGCGGCATCGTGAATGCTACCGTGCGCGACTCCGAGGAGACCATCGTCTGCAAACTGAATAACACCGACAAAGACGGTGCGCAGACCGCCTTCACCTATACCGACCGCACGAAGACCCTCTTCAACGGCAGCGACAGCGTGCGCAACGGACGGTTTGAGATTTCGTTTGCCGTGCCGATGGACATCAACTACTCCGATGCCTCGGGACTCATCAACGTACATGCCGTGGCCAACGACCGCCAGCTGATGGCTCACGGCGCCAACGACCGTTTCCTCGTGGGAGGCAGTGCGGCAGCAGGCAACGACAGCATCGGCCCCAGCATCTACTGCTACCTGAACTCCCCGTCGTTCGTCAACGGCGGCAACGTGAACACCACGCCCTACTTCGTGGCAGAACTGAACGACCAGGACGGCATCAACACGTCGGGCAACGGCATCGGCCACGACCTGGAACTCATCATCGACGGCGAGATGTCGAAGACCTACGTGCTGAACGACAACTTCCAGTTCGACTTCGGCAGCTATACCTCCGGCTCCACCTATTATAATATACCCGAGCTGGCGCCTGGTCGCCACACGTTGCTGTTCCGTGCCTGGGACGTGCTCAACAACTCGTCGACAGCCCAGCTGTCGTTCAACGTGGTGAAAGGGCTGGCACCGCAACTCTTCAGCGTCAGCTGCACGCAGAACCCCGCCCGCACCAGCACCACCTTCATCATCAACCACGACCGCACGGGCAGCACGATGGACGTCACGCTCGACATCTTCGACACCAGCGGCCGCCAGTTGTGGCGACATGAGGAGAGCGGCATCTCCACCGACGGCGCCTACACGCTGCCCTGGAATCTCACTGTCGACGGAGGCCAGCGCCTGCAGACGGGCGTCTATCTCTACCGGGTGAGTGTGGCTTGCGACGGCAGCAAGAAGACCTCAAAAGCCAAGAAACTCGTCATCATAGGCAATAATTAGCCGAGTTTCACGTTATCTCTTGTACATCGACTTAAAAGAATCCGCATGAATAGAATCATCAGAATAGTTTTGACCAGTGTGTTTGCCTTCGTGGTGACGGTCGTCAGTGCGCAGGATAAGAAAGACATGTTCAACCCTGTGAATGCGTCGGTGACGTCGCAGACCATAGCCCCCGATGCCCGTGCCGCCGGTATGGGTGACGTGGGTGTGGCCACCGAGGCCGATGCCAACTCGCAATACTGGAACCCCGCAAAGTATCCGTTTGCCATCTCGCGTGCCGGTGTGTCGCTGAACTACACGCCGTGGCTGCGCCAGCTGGTGAGCGACATGGACCTGGCCTATCTGGCCGGCTACTACCGCATCGGCGACTATTCGGCCATCTCCGGTTCGCTGCGCTACTTCTCGCTCGGCGAGGTTTACATGACCAGCGACATCTCGGCCACCGACAATGCCATGACCATCAATCCCTATGAGATGTCGGTCGACGTGGCTTACTCGATGATGCTCAGCGAGAAATTCTCGTGGGCCGCTGCCCTGCGCTTCATCTATAGCGACCTGACTTATGACTACACCGACGACACCGCGCCCGGCTCGGCCTTTGCAGCAGATGTTTCGCTTTACTATCAGGACTATCTGAACCTGGGCGACCGCGAGTGTCAGGTGGGTCTGGGCTTGAACGTGTCGAACATCGGTTCGAAGATTACCTTCGGCGGCGACGACAACTCCGAATTCATCCCCACCAACCTGCGTCTGGGTGCCTCGCTGATGATTCCCGTAGACGAATACAACCGCTTCACCATTGCTGCCGATGCCAACAAGCTGCTCGTGCCCACCTATCCCAAGCAGGAAGAGGGCGAGTCTACTGAGGCCTATCAGCAGCGCGTGCAGAAGGACTACTACGACATCTCCTCGATTAGCGGTATCGTGAAGAGCTTCGGCGATGCGCCGAACGGCTTCAAGGAAGAATTGCAGGAGGTGCAGTGGAGCGTGGGTGCCGAGTATTGGTACAACGATAAGTTCACGCTGCGTGCCGGTTACCACCACGAGTCGGAAAACAAGGGTAACCGTAAGTACTTCACGTTTGGTGCAGGTTTCAAGATGAGCGTGTTCTCGCTCGATGCCGGCTACGTCATCGCTACGGCGAAGAGCAATCCGCTCGACCAGACGCTGCGTTTCACCCTGTCGTTCGACATGGACGGCATCAAAGACTTGTTCAGGAGGTAAAGACCCACCCCCAGCCCCTCCCGAGGGGAGGGGAGTTTAAATTCCCTTTGTTATTATGGAGAATCATCCTTTTGGAATAAGAGTTGGCATGGGTTACGACGTCCATCAATTGGTGGAAGGTCGCGACCTCTGGCTGGGGGGCATCAAGATAGAGCATAAGCTGGGGCTGTTGGGCCATAGCGATGCCGACGTGCTCATTCATGCCATCAGCGACGCGCTGCTTGGTGCTGCCAACCTGCGCGACATCGGCTACCATTTTCCCGATACTTCCGACGCTACGCTCAACATGGACAGCAAGATTATTCTGCGGAAGACCGTGGAACTGCTGCGCGAGCACGGCTACGAGGTGGGCAACATCGATGCCACCGTCTGCGCAGAGCGTCCGAAACTGAATCCCCACATCCCGCAGATGCAGCAGACGCTGGCCGAGGTGATGGGCACTGATGTCGACTGCGTCTCCATAAAAGCCACTACCACCGAGCACCTGGGTTTCACAGGCCGTGAAGAAGGCATCTCGGCCTATGCCGTGGCCTTGATTTATAAAGTCTGACAGGCACAGACCTGATTTCCTATAACTCCAATAATTGATGTAGGGACGCGGTTGCCGCGTCCCTACATTATTTTGCTGCTATTAGTTAAAACGAAACTCCCGCTTCTCCATGGGCAATGTGCCAGAGAAGCGGGAGAATTGTTTGTATGCCGGCAGTTGGCTTTTACATATACCCCAGCCAGCGCAGGATGTCGTTGAGGTTGGCCACCACCATCAGCAGGATGAGGATGCCGAAACCAACGTATTCGGCGCGGATCATGAAGTTTTCTGAAGGCTTGCGGCCCGTTATCATCTCGTAGATGAGGAACAGCACGTGTCCACCGTCGAGGGCGGGGATGGGCAGGATGTTCATGAAGGCGAGGATGATGCTGAGGAATGCCGTCATCAGCCAGAACATGTGCCAGTCCCAGACGGGCGGGAACAGGCTGCCGATGGCTCCGAAGCCACCCAGCGACTTCGCACCGTCGGCCGAGAACAGGTATTTCAGGTCGCCCACATAGCCACCCAGCACGTTCCATCCATAGAGGATGCCGGCCGGGAAGCTCTCAAAGAATCCATACTTAATCTTCGTCGGCTCGTAGTAGCTGCGAATGCTGGTCATGCCCACGCCGAGCTGCAGTTCGGGGGTGAGGACAACGGTGGCGGTGTCGGCAGCAATGGCTGCAGCAACGCTATCCTTGCTGGCGGGTAATGCTTCCTTGTGAGCAAACACCACGGTGGCCGTGCGCAGACGCAGGCTGTCGGCCGACGTCTTGGCTTCCGTCATCTGGTCGGCCAGGCGTCCCGTCTGCTCCGTGAATTCGTTCCAGGAGTCAATGGCCGCACCGTTGATGGCCAGAATCTTGTCGCCCTTGCGGATGCCAGCCTTCATGGCCGGCGACTCGGGCATCACACTGTCAATCTCGGCCGGCACGAACGGGCGGCAGAAGTTGGGCGTAGCCTTCAGCATGCCCAGCAGATTGATGTCGCCCGGCAGACTGATGGTCATCGGCTTGCCCTGACGGATGATGCGCACCTCATGAGCCACGCTGATGTCGCGGAACAGGTCGGCCGAGAAGTCTTTGAAGTCGCCCTCCTCGGTGCCCAGCAGGATGTCGCCGTCGCGGAATCCGTAGCTCTTTGCTTCCTGGTTGAACTTCATACCCATCTTCATATCCTTCGTGGCGATGTACTCGTCGCCCCAGGTGTAGAGCACCATCGAATAGATGAACAGGGCCAGCAGGAAGTTTACCAGCACGCCGCCAATCATGATGAGCAGTCGTTGCCAGGCAGGCTTCGAGCGGAACTCCCATGGTTGTTCGGGTTGTTTCATCTGTTCCGTGTCGAACGACTCGTCGATCATACCCGATATCTTGCAGTAGCCGCCCAGCGGCAGCCAGCCCATGCCGTACTGTGTGTCGCTGTTCTTCGGTTTGAACTTGAAAAGGGAGCCGTCCCACTTGCCGATGCCGATATCGAAGAACATGTAGAACTTCTCGACGCGCACGCCGAAGAGTTTTGAGAAAAAGAAGTGGCCACCCTCGTGCAGCAGCACGAGCAGCGAGATAGCCAACAGAAACTGGAGTAGTTTAATCAGGAATATTTCCATAGTTTTGTTTTTTGTTTTTATTCTGGATGATCTAGATGCTCTAGTATTTCTAGAGATTCTAGAGATTTAGCAGCTCAGTGGCGATGCGGCGGGCCTCGCTGTCGGTTTGCAGATAGGTGTCGAGGGTGGGGGTGGCACTGAACGTGGCGCGCTGCATGGTTTCGCCGATGACGTCGGCCATCTGGGGGAACGAGCAGCGGTCGTGGCGGAAGGCCTCGTTCACGATTTCGTTGGCAGCGTTCACGATGCAGGGCATGTTGCCGCCGCGGTAGATGGCGTCGAAGGCCAGTTGCAGGCAGCGGAACTTCTCGACGTCGGGTTCCAGAAACTCCAGCGAGTGGCTCTGGAAGAGGTCGAGGCGCTGACCGTTCAGATGCAGTCGCTCAGGGAACGAGAAGGCATACTGGATGGGCAACCGCATGTCGGGCACGCCCAGCTGCGCCTTCACCGAGCCATCGATGAACTGCACGGCCGAGTGGACAATCGACTGGGGATGGATGAGCACCTGGATTTTCTCAGCTGGTACGCCGAAAAGCCAGCGGGCCTCCATCACCTCGAAGCCTTTGTTCATGAGCGTGGCCGAGTCGATGGTGATTTTCGCACCCATGTCCCACGTGGGGTGCTTCAGGGCGTCGGCAGCGGTGACGGTCTGCAGCTGCTCTTTTGTGAACTTGCGGAACGGACCGCCCGAGCAGGTGAGCAGAATCTTTTCTATTTCGTTGTCGCCCTCACCCACGAGACTCTGGAAGATGGCCGAGTGCTCGCTGTCGACGGGCAGGATGGGCACGTGGTATTCGCCCGCCAACTGGCAGATGAGTTCACCGGCCACGACGAGTGTTTCCTTGTTGGCCAGGCAGATTTTCTTCCTTGCACGAATGGCGTGGATGGTGGGTTCCAGACCAGAGAAGCCCACCATGGCCGTGAGCACCATGTCGATGGGGCCGGCCTCTACGATGTCGCAGAGAGCCTTCGCCCCGGCGTAGACCTTGATGTCGGGGCGGTCGCTGAGTAGCGAGCAGAGTTCGTCGTAGCGGGCCTCGTTGGCAATGACTACGGCGGCGGGGTTGAATTCGTGAGCCTGTTGGGCCAGCAGTTCCACGCGGTTGTTGGCCGTGAGGGCATACACCTCATATCGGTCGCGGTGCTGCGAGATGACGTCGAGCGCCTGGGTGCCGATAGAGCCGGTGGAACCGAGTATACATATTGAGTTCATAGTTAAAGTTCAATGTTCAATGTTCAAAGTTCAAAGTTCAAAGTTCAATGTTTAAGGTTCAAAGATCAAGAAGACCTTCGGGAATGGTCATGGTGATGGTTTGTGATTCGGTGTCGACGTCGGCGATGAGGTCGTCGCTGGCGGGTATGAGCACGTCGCGGCCGTCGGGGGTGCGCAGTTCGAACAGCGTGTTGATGGTGCTGTCGTCGACGGCGCTTATGGTGCCGATGCTGCGGCCGCTCTGTTCGTCGATGATGCTGAATCCCACGATTTGCGCCCACGTCAGTTGGTCGTCGTCTTCGGGCACCTCGCTGCGCAGGAAGTACACGTCGCAGCCCGTCAGCTCGCGTGCTTCCTCCTGCGTGTTGATGTCGCAGAAGCGCACGAGCGCTGTCTCGTCGCTGCGGAACCGATATTCCTCCATGAAGAAGGGCACGAGAATACCGTCGACTTCCAGAATCAGATATTCCGACTCTGTGCGGTCGAAGACGTCGTCGCTGAAGTGGAACAGCACCTCGCCTTTCACGCCGTGCGGTTTGCCGATGCGTCCTATTTGGTAGACCTCTTCTTTCCTAATCATTGACACGAGTTATTTTTGCGCCGAGCATGTTCAGTCGCTGTTCAATGTTTTCGTAGCCGCGGTCAATCTGTGCGATGTTGGCAATGCGGCTGGTGCCGTTGGCAGAGAGGGCGGCAATGAGCAGGGCGATACCGGCACGGATGTCGGGACTTGTCATGCGGCGTGCGCGCAGCCGTATTTTCCTGTCGTGTCCTACGACGACGGCACGGTGCGGATCGCAGAGAATGATTTGTGCACCCATGTCGATGAGCTTGTCTACAAAGAACAGGCGGCTTTCGAACATCTTCTGATGAATGAGCACGGTGCCGCGTGCCTGGGTGGCTACGACGAGCAGCACCGACAGCAGGTCGGGCGTCAGTCCCGGCCAGGGAGCGTCGGCCAGCGTCATGATGGTGCCGTCGATGAACGATTCCACGGCATAGTGTGGCTGGCGCGGTATGTAGAGGTCGTCGCCGTCCTCCTTGATCTTGATGCCCAGTCGGCGGAAGGCATCGGGGATGATGCCCAGGTTGCGCAGCGAGACGTTCTTGATGGTGATGCCGTCGCCCACCATGGCTGCCATGCCGATGAACGATCCCACCTCGATCATGTCGGGCAGAATGGTGTGGTCGGCCCCGTGCAGCGACTTCACGCCGACGATGGTGAGCAGGTTCGAGGCGATGCCAGAGATTTGTGCTCCCATAGCGTTCAGCAGGTGGCACAGTTGCTGTATGTAGGGTTCGCAGGCCGCGTTGTAGATGGTGGTGGTGCCTTCTGCCAGCACGGCCGCCATGATGATGTTGGCCGTACCCGTCACCGAGGCCTCGTCGAGCAACATGTAGCAGCCCTTCAGTCGGCGGGCCTCGATGTCGTAGACGTTGCGTTCCTCTTCCCTCACGAACTTCGCACCGAGCTTCTTGAATCCCAGGAAGTGGGTGTCCAGTCGGCGACGTCCAATCTTGTCGCCGCCGGGCTCGGCGATGACAGCCTTGCCGAAGCGACCCAGCAGGGGTCCGATGAGCAGCACCGAGCCGCGCAGTGCCGAGCACTTGCGCACGAACTCGTCGCTCTGCAGAAATTCCAGGTTCAGGTCTTTAGCCTGAAACGTGTAGTCGGTGCGGTTTTCCTTCGTCACGCTGACCCCCATGTCGCGCAGCAGCTGTATGAGGTTGTTTACGTCCAGGATGTCGGGCACGTTCTTGATGTGCACGGCATCGCTCGTGAGCAGTGTGGCACTGATCACCTGCAGAGCCTCGTTCTTGGCGCCCTGCGGGGTAATGGTTCCGCTGAGCAGTCGCCCGCCTTCAATGATGAATGATTCCATATATTATAGTATCGGGTTCTTCTGGGTGGTTAGCGTTTCTTTTTCTTGCTGCGCGGCTCCATGTCCTTCATCGACACCTTCTCAAACTTGAACGTGTCGAGGTCCAGCTGAATCTTGCCGTCGGTGAAGCGGGCCAGGTCGCTGACCACCTTCTCGTCGTCCGACGAGCCGTGGCTCCACTGCACGAGGTTGCGCTTCATCTGGTTAGCCGTCACGCGAGCCAGTTCGTCGCGCTCCTTGCCGGGCTCCATCTGCTTCAGCTTCTCGAACAGTTCGAACATCATGTAGCCATAGTGGCGCACGGCAATGTCCTTCATGGGGTAGGCCAGCGGCTCGGGCTTCGTCGTGATGGTGTGGGCCTGCTGAATGTCGTAGGGCCAGTCGATGTCGAGCTTGAAGTCGGACATCAGTGCCAGGTGGTCCCACAGCTTATGCTTGTAGTCGGCGTTCTGCCGGTTCTGCGGGAACATGCGGTCCATGATGCTCACGATGGTTTCGGCACAGCGTTGGCGCTCGCTCTTAGTAGGCAGCGTCAGGCAGTGGTCCACCATGCGCTGAATCTCTCGACCATATTCGGGCAGCACCAGATGCTCGCGCTGCGTGTTGTAGTCTAATCCTTCGATTTTCATTTGAAACCTCCCCCGACCCCTCCGAAAGAGGGGAGTGCCTGCCGGTTTCAGGGGGATGGCGCAGGCTTGCTATGATTTTTTTGTTATAGTAGTTTCTTGGGCTGTTTGGCCACGAAGTCCTTCAGGTAGAAAGGCACGAAGTAGGCCACGTCCTCAAACTGCTCACGGAAGAAACGGCGCTCGGCCAGCGGGAACATCCACCGTGCCAGCGGCTTCACGTCCTCAATGAGGTGGGCGTTGGGGTGATCGATGGTGTCCATGCACTTCGCCGCGCCGTTGCCGAAGAAGTAGACGGGCCGTTCGTCCAGCCACTCGCGGTAGGTGTCGGCCGTCACCACGTCGGCCTGCGTGGGGCGCACCTCGCGCAGGGCGCGGTCGTAGAGGGCTGCGTAGACCTCCATGCGGCGCGCATCGATCATCGGGCACAGCAGGGCGTTCTCCTCCTTGGCCTTCTCGGCCAGCAGCACGGGCACGCAGAGCAATTCCAGCGTGGGCACGCTGATCAGTTTCAGGTCCTGTCCGTAGCAGATGCCCTTGGCAATCGATGTGCCTACGCGCAGTCCTGTGTAGCTGCCCGGACCGCAACTCACGGCCACGGCATCCAGATCCAGCAACTGGCTGTCGGTGAACGACAGTGCCTCGTCGACGAACACACCCGCCGTCACCGCACTGCCGCGGTGCTTGGGGGCTGTTGCGTCGGCGGTGGGCTTGCCGCCGAATCCTGTGTATTCCTCGCGTTCGAAAATGCATTTTCCGTCCTGGCTGACGGCCACCGAGCACACGTCGGTGCTTGTTTCTATATGCAATATTGTCGACATATTTTACTTTTTCGTCTTAAATAAGTGCAAAATTACTGATTTTTCGTCGGAAATTAGTACTTTTGCAGAAATTTAACGCATAAAAAGCATTATGATACTATCAATGACGGGCTACGGCAAGGCTGTCGTGGCATTTGAAGACAAAAAAATCAATGTCGAGGTGAAGTCGCTCAACTCCAAGCAGCTCGACCTCTCGACGCGCATAGCACCCCTCTATCGCGAGAAGGAAATGGAGATTCGCCAGCAGGTGGCCAAGAGTGTGGAGCGAGGCAAAGTGGACTTCTCCATCTGGGTTGAGAAGGATGCCGGCGCCGACGCCACACCCATCAACGCTGCCATCGTGCAGAACTACTACCAGCAGTTGCGCCAACTGGTGGATCAGGCCGGCATTCCCGAGCCGCAGGACTGGCTGCAGACGCTCATGCGACTGCCCGATGTCACTACGCGCACCGAGGCTGAGGTGCTCACCGATGCCGAGTGGCAGGCTGCCTCGCAGGCCATCGCCCAGGCCTTGGACCAGCTGGCGGCTTTCCGTCGTCAGGAGGGTGCCGCCCTGCAGCGCAAGTTCACTGAGAAAATCGACAATATCGCCTCACTGTTGCAGCAGATTGAACCCTACGAGAAGTCGCGCGTGGAGAAAATCCGCCAGCGCATCGTCGACGGTCTGAAGGAGATTCCCGAGGTGGAATACGACAAGAATCGCCTCGAGCAGGAGCTCATCTACTACATCGAGAAACTCGACATCAGCGAGGAAAAGCAGCGCCTCAGCAACCATCTGAAATACTTCCGCGAGACCATGCAGGAGGAGGGTCACGGCGTAGGCAAGAAGCTGGGCTTCATTGCCCAGGAGATGGGTCGCGAAATCAACACCACCGGCTCGAAGTCCAATCAGGCTGAGATGCAGAACATAGTCGTCATGATGAAGGACGAACTCGAGCAAATCAAGGAGCAGGTGCTGAATGCACTTTGAAGACCTCCCCCGGTTCAAACAAGTTATCAATATGGAAAAAGGCAAGTTAATCATTGTCAGCGCACCTTCCGGTTCGGGCAAGTCTACCATCGTCAACTGGCTCATGCAGGAGCATCCCGAACTGCAGCTGAGCTTCTCTATCTCCTGCACCAGCCGGGCACCGCGCGGCCAGGAGCAGGACGGCGTGGAGTACTTCTTCCTCACGCCCGAGGAGTTCCGCGCGAAGATTGAGCGCGACGAGTTCCTGGAGTATGAGGAAGTCTATCACGACCGCTTCTACGGCACGCTGAAGGAGCAGGTGGAGCGCCAGCGCGAAGCAGGACAGAACGTCGTCTTCGACGTCGACGTGAAGGGCGGCATCAACATCAAGCGCCACTATGGCGACGAAGCCCTGTCGCTCTTCATCCAGCCCCCGTCGGTGGAGGAACTGCGCCGCCGCCTCGTAGGTCGTGCCACCGATGCCCCCGAGGCCATAGAGGAGCGTCTGGCCAAGGCCGAGTACGAGATGACCTTCGCCCCACAGTTCGACCGCATCCTCGTCAACGACGACCTCGACGCAGCCAAGGCCGAGGCTCTCAGCATCGTCAGCGAGTTCCTAACCCACCCCCAGCCCCTCCCGAAGGGAGTGGAGTCTGAATAGTATTGGAAATGGAAGAGGATATTAATCATTCAACAGCAAGAGCAACTAAACTCCCCACCTTTCGGAAGGGGAAGAAGGTTGGCATCTACGGTGGTTCCTTCAACCCCATCCACCGCGGCCACATCGCCCTGGCACGGCAGATGCTCCGCAAGGCCCACCTCGACGAGGTGTGGTTTCTCGTGTCGCCGTTGAACCCCTTCAAGCAGGCCAGCACCGACCTGCTCGACGACCAGACGCGCCTCCAGCTCACACGCCAGGCCCTGGCCGACGAGCCGCGCCTCGTGGCCAGCGACTACGAGTTCCACTTGCCGCGCCCCAGCTATTCGTGGGACACGTTGCAGGCGCTCTCCCGCGACTACCCCGAGCATGAGTTTGTGCTCGTCATCGGTGCCGACAACTGGCTGGCCTTCGACCGCTGGTACCACGCTGAGGACATCCTCGACAGCTATCCTATTGTTATATATCCGCGCGAGGGCTGTCCCATCGATGCCGCCACGCTGCCCCCCACCGTGCAACTCGTCAAGACCCGCCTCTACAACGTGAGCAGTACCGACATCCGCCGCCGCATCCGCGAAGGCCGCCCCGTGCGTCGACTGCTGCCCCCCGCTATCCATGATGCCGCCGTCGCCGCCTATTCAGCCGGACGACTCGATGCCACTCTGTCCTTTCTTCTATAGATGCTATAGATTTCTAGGCTATAAGCGTTAGTGCCGCCTTCCTTTAGCACTGCTTTCCTCTTACGGAAGCGTTTTTTGCCTATAGCTTTTTTTTTGTAATGATGTAGCAGATGCCCACCGACCTCAAAGAGGTCAAATAAAAGTTACCCCAGGTCTCGACCTGGGGGATTGAGGATGTCTGGGTAGAATCGACTTCGAAGATGTCGCACGAAATGGTGACATGCAATGTGCAACATCTTAGTAGTCGTGTTTTTCTATGAGTCGCGATAATATCTTTGTCGGATTCATATATAATCTATAGGTGTTGTTGATACTTCTTATTGTTAATTAATTATAATTAGTAGCGAAGCCAAGAAAAAAAAACTTCATTTTTTTGCCAATATTTAATAATATTATTACTTTTGCAACCGACATTGCGAAGTGTGCACCAATGCGGGTGCTTACGTTTGCTTAGGTCAATGCCCTTCAAAAGGCTCAGGCCAATAAGGCAAGGTAGCGTTGTCAAAATCTTATTAGAGCGAAATTGAGTTTTGTCCCAACCTGAAATGTGGAAGTTTCAATACATGTGGATGAACACAATAATAGCACGCACAGGAGAATTGTGCCCTTTAGTCAGTATTGATTTTGGGGATGATTATACCTTGATGCGTGGATTGTTGTATCATTGTACATGTAGGGCCCTTCCACTGCCTCAGGTTGATAATGAATACTTCATCCGCGCTTTTTTCGTATGTATAATTATCAACATTTAATAACTTTTAAAAGGCTAAAGAGTATGAAAAGAAAAAGTTTTTTACAGTATGCATTTGTTGCATTGCTGTCGTTAATCACACTTCAGGCATTTGCCTATGACGGGCCAATAGGTGAGGAAGCAAGTTGGCAAACTGATGCAGATGGTTCTATTACAGGAACTGCTGGTTCAAAATTTATTTGGGTGAACGAAGCAAACTTTCCTGATGAGAGTTTTCGGAATGCACTGTTTTCCACAACATTTTACGCAAGCACTAGCTCTAATGGCGATGACGAACCTGGAGAAAAATATGCCGCAGATGGAGTTTTATCGGGAGAGGAAATATCCAAAGCTGTTCGTTTTAAAATTATTGGAGAGAATATAGAAGATCTTAAAGGAATTGAGTTTTTTAATAAGTTGAGGGAGTTCGATTGCGCTCGGAACAAATTAACAAATATAGATTTCTCACAGAATACAGAATTGTGGAAATTGTCCTGCGCTAATAATTACGAATTAGTTTCAATAAATGTCTCTGAATGTAAGAATTTGGCGTCATTGAATTTAACGATGTGTAAAAAGATAGCAGCCGTGGATGTTTCTAAAAACGAGAAATTAGTAAATCTTGATATCACCAATAGTGATGAGTTGACATCAATTGATGTAACGAACAACAGAAATTTGCGTTCACTTATACTATCTGAAAATCATAAATTAGCAGCGCTGGATGTTACTAATAATAGTGAATTATGGCAGTTGAGCATTCATAATTGTAATGTATCAGTTCTTGATGTGACTCATAATACGAAATTGGAATATTTAGATTGTGATATGAACAAATTGAGCAAGTTGGATGTTTCTCAAAACCTTTCCTTAAAAAAGTTAGATTGTGGTAGCAACTCTTTTTCGGAGCTAGATGTTAGTAATAATACTGAGCTAACATGGTTGCAATGTGGTTATAATAAGTTGACAACTTTGGATGTATCAACGAATACAAAATTGGAATTGCTAACTTGTAATAATAATAAACTGACCTCATTGGATTTATCAAATAATAAAAATCTTAATCGTCTTACTACCAATAATAACCCGATTAATAATTTAGATTTGTCAGAAAATATTAATTTGACAAGGTTATGGTGCTCAAATAATGAACTGAAGGCTTTAGATTTGAGTAATAATGTAAAATTGAAGGAGCTTAACTGCACTGACAATCATATGACAGAGTTAGATTTGTCAATGTTACCAGAACTTTCATCTGGAAAACTCTCTCCCCAAACTCTTCAAAGGGATGCTGTCGTTTTGGGTGACAATAGGAATAAAATTGCAATCCCTTGCAATACCAACGATGGCAATCTTGCTAGTTATGGCAACTATGCAGCTGAAACCATCGATGGGAATAACTATATTATCTATGTAGCTGATGGGTCGGCTGATGTTGATCTCTATCACAAAACCGTTACCTACGACTATGCAACAGGTACAACAGCTAAATCAGCAGCCCTGAAAGCAATGACAGTTAATATCACCTCGTCACCTTATGTGATGTACGTTAACCCCAAGGCGCAAGTAATAGGTGGAGTGAATTATTATGGGACGCTTTTCCTTGACTATGCCTCAATAGTACCAAAGCCAAGCGTGCAATGTCGTTATGCTAATAGTATAACAAAAGACGAAGAATTGAACATGGTGTTGATAGATGATACGAAAACGATACCGGCCAATACTGGCATTTATGTGCGGGCAAGAAAGCCTGGCTATTATGCATTCTATGAGGCTGCTGAGGGGAAAGAAGAAGAGACTATTACAAATAATATTCTGACAGGTAGTACCACTGATACAAAAGTCGGTTATAAGGAAGTACTAACACTTGGTCATGAGAATGGAACAGGAGAGTTGGGTTTCTGGAATTTTACTGGCAATACAGTACCAGCTCATCGTGCCTATGTACCTGCCAGTGTGTTGTCCAATATGGAAGGCGCAAAAGGTTTACGCCTGTACTTCCCTGATGAAGAGGTAAACGGAATAAGGGAAATGTATGCAGATGATTCTGAAGATACGATTTATAATCTTGCAGGACAAAGTGTTACGCGCGGCGAATTGCGACGTGGCATATATATAATGCATGGTCGTAAAATTATGGTTAAATAAGATTTAGATAATAACAAAAACAATAAAAGTATTATGAAAATGAGAAAAAAGTATATAACACCAGTCATCGACAATTACTTCATAGACCTGACTGAATCAATCATGAAGGGTTCTACTGATGAGGTGTTCTCAAAAGAGAATGGAATCACAATAGAGGATGATATCGACAGTGGTTGGGAAATCTCAAAGGAAGGTCTTTGGGATGAATAATAAGTTCGGATCTTTTGCGAGATCAATTTCATAATCGATTTTTTTATTATAGGAAGCATCTTGGCCGTGAGGTTAGGATGCTTTCGCCCTTTTTATGAATTTTTCCGACAAAAAAGTCTCCGCGTGAAACATCAAACTAGGGCGTGAAACAATGGGGAGCCTACCCCTAGCCCCTCCCTAAAGGGAAGGGAATCCTGCTAAACCTATGGTTTGACTCGGCTAAACCATAGGTTTCTGCGATACAAAGCTATGAGATAGAG
>OCVV011135964.1_pt1 | contig 18312 bp, 21 predicted proteins | sample 1539721 | NCBI WGS metagenome assembly OCVV01 (sample SAMN02144230, study PRJEB22623) | gut metagenome | biome: sheep rumen | host: Ovis aries | place: New Zealand | reverse complement strand
AAGTTTGATTGCACTCGCTAAATCGCAGCCTTCTTGTGAATATATATGGTATGGCAAACATTTATGCCACTGAGTGCATGATGTGACGGGCTGTTGTCACTTTTGCATCGTAGATGACAGTCATCTCGTGAGTGCGAGGGTTCCAGTAGGCTCCCATTACGCCGTGGATGCGCTCTGCCTTTGCCATTGCGTGGTTGTGAGCAGCATGACGGCTGACTCTGAACGTGCAGGTCTTCACGTCTGGACGATAAGCATGCTTGTGAGCATCGAAGTGTGCGGTCTTTTTATCCACCTTCTTATCGAAGTGCGACACTTTCTTATTATTCACTGCAACGACCTTGTCCTTCTTGCCGTTGTGATTCTTATTACCTGCCATTGCCGGCATTGCAAATGTGATTGCTATCATCATGGCTGCGATCACTTTATTCTTCTTCATCATAATCTTCTTCTTTTTAATTGTCCAACTTTCGTTCTGTGTTCAGACTCCTATGTTCTTCGCAAGCGAAGCGACAAGTCGATTACTGAATCACATTGCAAAAGTACGATGATTTTGCTGGCTTTCAAAAGGATTGTTCCTATTCGTAAGGGCGTGAAACCCTAAAGATGGATGGGGAAATCCCTTGATATGCCTATTGATGCGTATCTGCTACATTGGCCGTCGTAGCCATTTTTTTCAGCGATGCAAAGGTATGAAGCCGTCGTCGGATGGCCTCGGTTTTGTGGATTCTTATTTCCCTAATGGCTACAGCGTCGATTGGGATTCTGTGAACGAACAATATTTCAGCAGCTCACCGGCTTTCGGCCCAGGTGCTACTGTTTGTGAAGCCAAGTTTCACGCCAACTAATGTTAACCCACTCCATATATAACCGATTGTGAAATCTTTGGTCTGTTCATCAGACTATATTTGTTCAGTTGCCTCATCCGTCTGTGAAGATAGATGGGGTTTCTCAATGCAGTCGGCTGCTTCCGTCGTTGGTCGCAGCCAAGCGGGGCGAGACTTGGCAGAAGTCTTGCCCCGTTACAAGGTATCTCCGATGGTCGATGAATGAGCAAATTGGGAGAATAAAACAGAGATTTATTTCAACTCTGTAAGTAACCCTACGACAACTTGACTGAAAAGTGGGCCACAAGTTTCTCCCGAACTGGCAGGTAATCCTTCTTTCTCCATAACTACCATGATAGTGTATTGCGGATTCTTTGTAGGGAAATAGCCGCATAGTTCGAGCCTATAGGTTGTGTCTGTGATATGAAGAGTGCGACCGCATGCTGCAACGTCCCTATATTCATTCCCTGCCTTTTGAAACAGACCTTCAGACACACAGCGTTCCATTGTCCTCTGAACAGGCTTTATATATTCAGGATAGCAGATTTGTTCATGAATAACCGTGGTTTCTTTTTCTTCTGGGCTACATATCTTCACCATCTTACCGCCATTGGCAATAGCATTGTAAAATGTCAGCATTCCCATCAGGTTGTTAGGCTGATTATTGAGATAAAAGCTAATCTGGTGCTTGTATGCTTCCTTGTCATCCTTGTAAGCCAATTCTACAGCTTTAGTTAGCCCCACCTCAGAACGATGTGTAAGTGCATACTCCAGCGATATTTCTCCATAGCCACCTCTACGCCAATTATGATCTCTAATGAGTCTTCCGCTGGCATCCTCATAGACACCGCAACCTGTATCTATCATAGTGTTTGATGAAAGATTACCAGTCCACTGTACTGCAAGGTAAGTGGCAACTCCATGCATGTAGTCATTCTCCCTATTGAACGTGTCTTCATAGGGAATAACATGGTTACCTGTATCTTCCAATGAACTATGAGCTATCATCTTCCCGGTTTCTGTTTCAACGACATACACAATTGCCCTTTTACAGCCATCTGTAAGCATTCTGTAATAGGTTATGCTATCAACATACTCTTTAATGCTTTGTTCTTGATAAACGATTGGGATGTCTTCTGTTGCTATGCCATCATTATCCAAATCACCACAGAGGGTTTTCAACCGTTGTTTCTCTAGTTCATCGATCTGAATGCCTTCCCTTATATAATAATCCAGTAACCACTTTGCACCCTTCCTGCCCAAAAAACCATACTTGTCGGCTTTCAGGTAATATCTTGCAGCCTGTTTTGGGGCATACACACTATCGCATACCTCTCCTGCATACATCTCTGCCAAGAACTTGTAAGCGAAAGGATGCTGTTCTGCCATGCGACTCAAACCTAGTGCATCAAAAGGTTTCTTGTTGTTGTACAGAAATGCAGGAGACATGTGCAATATCAATTCACCGAAAGAACTGCCCAGATTAGCCCCATATCGAATAGTTTCAAGTCCTCCAAGAGTGTCGCCTTCCTCAATTTGCATGGCTCCTCTTATAACATACCCTTCAGGTTTTCCGTCTGCAATAAGCGCAGATGCAGTACTCTTTACTTTGTCCATGTCTTTCTTGTTGAACTTGTCCATTGTGTTGAACAACCGCTTGTAGCCGTCCTCTTCCGGCAAAGCCTTCATATAGTCATCAACACGCAAATCCCTGTTGTATTGCTCTGCCATCGCAAGCATGGCTGTCATGCTGATAAAATCAGCATTCACGCCCACACCAGTACGATAAAAGTCTGCCAATTTCCGATAGGCATTGGCATCACCCCAACGTGCTTTCTCCAAGTAGTATTGATACTCATTCCCGTCTTGATTTGCTGGTGTCTGATTCATACTCGGATTCGTTTCTGTCAGCTGATCAGAGCAACCTGCTAACATCAAAATACATAAAACAACTGTAAATAATTTCTTCATATTCTTCCTGATTTATATGTCTTTGTGTTTTTTTTCATTCTAAACTATTCGCTTAATTCTGCTTTGTCCCTTCTAAATACAGAACGCACTACTCCAAGTAACTCCAAAGAGTGCGCAAGGCATTGCTCCAGAGCCTCTTCATTCGAGTAGAAGAACTCACAAGTGGCACTTACGTTCTTGAACGTCTGGTCAACATAGACCTTTGCCAGTTTCAGCTCGCGGGTCATCTTGTTGCATACTGCCAGCACAAGGGTTTCTTCACCATCAGCAATCTCATGGAACTGTGGCAGCATCACTGAAATGTACTGTTCATCCTCATTACCTATCAGGACAAATATGGTCTTCATCTGATAGCGAAGCTGAATGTCACCATCGTTGTCGATTTCCGGCTTATGGCCCATTTCCTCCAATACCTGGAGAATCATTTCCTTCTTGTTGCTCATCTTTTTCTTCCTTTACTGTTGTTTACGCTGCTTCCTCATTGTCACCAGAGGGCTTGTCATCATCCGTGCTGTCAAGTTCCTCCTTGATATTCGCCATAGCATTGCGGTAGAAGTTCAGGGCTGCTTCCAGATGAAGAATCATGCGAGAAAGCAACTTCTCGAAATCCTCACCTCCATACAGTTCGCGCTCATAGAACAGCCACATGCTGTCACCCAGTTTGTTTGCCTTTACGTACTTCAGGGTAGAATTGAGCTTGTCCATCAGCAAGTGAGCGGCATGGGCGTTCTCGTCGTTTATCTCCACGATGGCAGGGACTGCTATGTTCAGAAAGTCCTCGTCGTCATCATTGGGCATATAGAGATAGTTAATCCCTTCATACTGGAAACCGTAGCCGAATCCTTCCATCTCCTCCAGCTGGAATCCCATTGCTGCAAATGTGTTCAAAATCTGTTCCTTCATAATCGTAATCTTTTAATTGTTTGTACTGATGTCATTAATGAAAGCCAATGGCCTGGTGCCTGCACCTTACATCCTTGGGAGAAAATTCACTGCGGATGCGTTCATACTCCCGAAGATCCTTGATACTCACGGATGGAGCTTTATGCGAGATGGTATCTTCAAGCAAGACCTGTGTGATAACCTTGTAAGGCTTCTCCTTCTCGGCAATACTCGCATTGAACATCTTTCGTGAGGCGACCTTGATGATATAGCTGATGTCACTACAGTTGTAGCCTTTTGTCATATCAGCCGGTTTCACAAAGTCGATGCCCTCTTCTGTTGGCAACTTTGACAATGCTAGGCGGAAAAGACTTTCACGCGCCTCCTTGTTAGGCATGTCCACATATATCAACTCGTCGATTCTGCCAGTCCTTAGTACGGCCTTGTCAATACGTTCCGGGTGGTTGGTAGCAGCCAACACGTAGATGCCTTTTTCCGATGCATTGTTCAGCAGACAGAGGAATTCGTTCACCTCCCCGTTCTGATAGTTCCTGTCATCATTGGATCGGTGCGGTACCATTGCGTCAAATTCGTCGAAGAAGATAAGAGTCGGTGCTGACTTAGCAGCCCGCCTGAACACATCTGCCAACTTCTCCTGTACACCGTGTACAAGTGTCGATGCAATGTCATCCGGCACAATCTTCATGAAGTTCACGCCAACCTCCTCGGCGATCTTCTCTGCAAAGTAGGTCTTACCACACCCGGAGGGGCCGTAGAACAATAGACTTGGCGGCGTAACTCCAAAAGCCTTGGCACACTCCTTATTGTTCAGCACATTGATAAATCCTTCCATTACCAACTGCTTAAGTTCATCCATCCCTGCCACGTCTTGGAAACCACTGCCCGCGTGAGTCTTTGGAGTATTCTCCTTCTTGGCGGCAGCGGCTCTTACAGGTGCAACATCCTCTGTTTGATGTCTGGGGATTCCTCCCTCCATCTTGCGAAGCCACTCCTTTTCTGCATTCGTCTTTACGTTCATCTTAAACCTCCATAAATCAAGTTAAACATTCACGTTGTCAAGAGTAGAGAGTACAAAAAGTGGCGGTTTTCTATCTGTCCGACTAAAATATTTTTTTGGTTACACTCTCTTTACTTCGTCTATGCCTTCAATGGAAGAAATATGACTGATGATAGTCTGCAACTCTCCAAAGGAATGAACTCCGAAAGAGATGGTGCAGTTCACAAGGCAGTCAACGGTTTTCGTTGTCAGTGCATCAATAGAAAGACGCAGCTCATTCGTGATGCAGCTTATCATGTCGCTCAACAGATGGAAACGGTCAACAGCCACAATCTCTATGCTAACAGGATAGAGAACTTTCTCGTCCTCCATGAAATCTACCGAAACGATAGAGTCACCTTGCTGTGATGCAATCTCAATGGCAGAATGACAACTACGCTTATGTACCGTTACACTACCGTCAGGTTCCTTGAAGCCAATAACTTCCTCACCAGGAATGGGATTACAGTGAGGGCAGCGATGGAATTTAGGCTGTTCCTGTTTGGCAAAGTAACTCTTCAGGAAACGCTTAGCCTTATAGGTGACTACCACGTCACTCCATTCTTTGAGAGGCACTATACTCTGCTTAGTGAATATCTCTACCACATCTCCACGATGCAAGACCGTCTTGATGGACGACAGTTGCCCATTGATGCGAGCATAGTGTGCATGCTTACCGATATGGCTGTGAATTTCAAAGGCAAAATCAAGTGCCGTAGCTTTCTTCGGAAGATTGATGGCTTGTCCTTTTGGAGTGAACACCATGATGTCGTCGTTATAGAACGAAGTGACGACGTTCTGGATAAAGCCTCCTTCCTTCTGGTGGAACTCCATATCCTTCAGGACGTTGCGGAATCGGTCAACCCATCTGCGGATATTGCTTTCCTCACGCTCAGCAACGATGCCGATGGTGTTGTGGCGCACCATACGCTCAGTAGAAATATGCACTTCCTCCCAGCAGCCATAGTTGGATAACAGCTGAACATGAAAACTCTGATATCCATTCTCCTTGGGCGAGTCGATATAGTTTAGGATTCCGCAGGGCTTCTCACGGAATATACTTGTCAGCCGTGAGTAAATCTTTAGTACCATGTCCTTTTCCTGTTCCACATCATCGCAAGGGAATACTATTTCCACGAAATGGCGGTCAGGCAGATGATTGAAATCCACTCCTGTTTTACGCATCTTCCGCCACAGGCTGTATGGTTCCCGAAACTCAGTAGTAACAGTTGCCTGAATGCCGTTCTGCTCCAGTATGTCCTTTATCTTGGAGGTGAATGCTGCCATCCGTCCCTCCTTCTGCTTTTTGTCTCGCTGAATCTTGGTTTCTAACTCCCCATACTCATGAGGACAGCGATAGCGCAGACTCAGGTTCTCCAGTTCTACCTTGATATTATACAGTCCAAGGCGATTTGCCAATGGCGCATAGAAATAGTCTGTCTCTCCAGCAATCTTCATCTGTTTGTCAGGACGCATACTACTTAGTGTACGCATGTTATGCAGACGGTCTGCCAACTTCACCAGCAGCGCACGGATGTCATAGTGGATGGAGTCAAGCATCTGCTTGTAATTATCCATCTGCCTCGACATCTCGTAGTGCTCTTTTTCCTGCTTGGTCACTACTCTCACCAGAAAAGCGACATCATCACCGAAACGCTGCTGTATATCATCTATCGTAAAGTCTGTATCTTCCACAACGTCGTGCAAGAAAGCAGCAATAACGGGGTTGGCACCCAGCATCAGTTCCTCTGCCACGATGTTGGCAACAGCGATAGGGTGGAAGATATAGGGTTCGCCAGACTTACGTTTTTGGTCTGCATGTGCCGTTTTAGCCAGTTCAAAGGCAGCGCGAATACGCTCCACGTCTTGTGCTGACACTCTCTTTTCCATCACGCTAAAAACTCTCTCAGCCTTCTCTTGAATCATCATGTCGTAGTTCTGCGTCATAATCGTAACATCTTTAATCGTTTAACATCCAATCAACTATCGCTCTTTATGGCATAGAGAGTCTTTTATGACCAAATCCATCATTTGGCCATAATATTTTTAAGATGCAAACGATAAAAAGGCAGAAATTACTTCAGTTTCCAGCCCCTCTTATTAAGAAATGCTTTACATTGGGGACAGAACGACGGAGTTTTAGAGAACTTGTTTCCGTGTTCTGCATCAACCATGAAACAATGTTCGTCTTTACAATGGTTTAGCCCGAAAGAATGACCGAGTTCATGCATCATCAGCTTAGCCAAGTGATCATCACTGTGCTTTTTCCTTGACGGAAGTGTAGATGAGATGACGGCAACGTGGCCACCAACTGGACTGATGCCAAATATTCCAAAAGTCGGTGATTTCTCGTTTGGATCATAGATAACTTCATTGGTGAGGCCCAAAACAACCGTACTCTGCTTATATTGACTAAGATTCCTGAGCAATCCCCTTCCACTATACCGATTACGAGGAGCATAATAGTATTGTTTTGGTAATTGTATTGGCTCCGGCATCAGTTCAATAGCAGGATACACCCTTTGTAATTCCTCCTTCAGATACATAGCTTTGCTTATAGAGAAATTGTGATAACGATAAAGACAAATTATTAAGGGCTGCTTTTTCACAACTACAGGCATTTGCTTCGTAGCCGCACTTTTAGGGCTGTCTGCACATGATAAAGTGAGCAAGCACAGACATGCAATGAGTATCGACAATATTTTATACCTATACATAATAATAGAGATTCTTATAATTGAACTCCGTAAGCGGTGAGTGTGCATCATCCAGTTCCAGCATCTTAGTAGGGACATTCTGTAAATCCCCCGTCTCGATACAATACCTCAGCCGGATAACAAACTTTTCCATCTCTGTGTCAACTTCCTCTTGTGATGCGGGGATATTGTTTTCTTCTGCTTCGTGAAGTTCAGATATAATCATTCCAGAAAACAAACCTTGCAGTTTGTACTGTTTGGCAAACTCATTAGCGTAGCACCAGATACCAATGCATGGCTTACCTCGCAGAAACTGGACGTGTCCTGAATCCACAAGAAGCCGACGATACTGTCCTTTCTTGTCTGGAGTAGAAAAGAGACCGAACGAATTGCCGTGTCCCAACATCATAATACTATCCGCATCTTTCACCGCTCTGATAACCGCTGCATTTGAACTATGCTCATCAAGGCGCATGTGAAAGTCCTCCCGCGACTCATAAAGCCGTGAGAGAACTTTCGTTGTTGGGTCATTGGCGTGAATAACTAACATCATCAACTTTCTTCAAATACTATCTTTATGCTGCCTAAGTGCTTGTCGCGCTTATCGTAGTTATCACGTAAGTTTGTAAGTATCTGGCAAAGTTCTTGCTCTGTCAGTATAGTCTTGAAAGGGTTCTGTTCTCCACGACTATGGAAAAGCCTCATTCCCCTTGTTGATATCAATGCTGTGCGGAACCGTTCGTTCTGTTCAAACATAGCCAAATAAGCCGCACTGACAAAGGAATAGTAATCAGCAGACTGGCGGTCTATCGGATTGCCCTTCCACCATACTATCTGGTCTGTCTGCCAACCTGTAGAAGTCATCTTCTTGGCATTCTTTCCCTTCATCTGGCATATCTGCCTCTGCTTGTCCTTGTCTTTCTGCTTCAGTGATTGCAGGAATCCCTCCATACTACCGCATACCATTCCATCGAAGCGGAAACCATTACTGCATAGATTTGATAAGACCTTACCAGGATTACCTTGCTTGGCGTTAGACCATATATCTACAGCCTTCCCCCTCCATACTAACCAGTTTATGTACAATCTTCTAAACATAGCATAAAATTAAAGAGTCTGTGTAGTTATTGAGTGATAAAGTCTACAATATCTATCATTACAACCTAAACCAACTTATCCCATATCTTATTTCTTTGATAATTCATTGATAATCTCTTTTCTCTCTCGGAATACATCTACTGGTATCGGTTCATTACCATTCTGTTCTGTCCAGTATTTGAAGAGTGCATTCAAGATGCGCATAATCTTACTTGTAGTATGACCGTCTGCCTTTCTGTAACCTCGAATCTCAGGTGGAGCTATTCCCTTATCCGCAGCATAAAACACCCAATATGTGCAGAGTGCAATATCTGTACGGTGAAGCCCCATAGCACAGGCAATGTAAAAGCGACCGTTGTCTATCAGACGGCAGAACTCAGGGAAGAGCCTGGCCATCTGCTCAACTTCCTCGTATGACACAGAGTAATGGAAATACGCAATCCCGCTATTCCGACATAGTTCACTATAGAAGTCAGAAGTGTAGTCTGCCCTTAGGTCGATAACCTGATTGATTCCTGCCTCCATCATCGTCTTCCACGCATGGAGCTGCTTGGTGGACGACAACGTTCTCCCACGGAAGCCGCCATAGACAGGTGCCAAATCTGGAATACCTGTCGATAAAATCTTCTCGACATCTAACGCTGTTGCCAGAACTGTTGGCTTCTTGGCATACTTTTCCAAAGCGGTAGCATCAGCGGACTTCTCCTGAACAGGCACTCCGTTAGCATCCTGACTGACATGCCATCCGTCGCAAAACAGGCACTTATAAACCGTGAATGGCTTCCCATATTTCTTTGCCATATCCACAGCCGCATTTTCAGCCTTGTTTTTTGTCGAATAAGCAATTTTGGGGTTTCCGTTGCTTCTTTTAATGTGAGAATAGACAGAAAAAGCGCCCCATGCCGACCTCTGAATGAATAGCCGTTGTACCCAACCGTCCAGATTCAACTGGTGCTTAATCCAAACGGGAAGATTTCTAAATTTAATTCCTTTTATACTTGCTATTATTATGCTCATCTACCAATCAAAATCATATCTACCATCATCATCAGGATCAAAATCCTTTGTTTCTTGCAATAGATCTTCGAATACCTTCATGGCCTTATTTACATTCTCATCACTACCAATAATATCAACGACAATATCAACTGGTTCATACATAATCGCTCTTTCCATCTCAACCCCTTTGCTTGGCGAACAGACCACACAACTCACCATCATTTTCTTCATGTCTTCATTTTTAAGGGCTGGATTGCACTTAAAGGCAAAGACGTATTGCTCGCCTTCTTTTTCGAAAAGTTCTGAAACATAGTGATGCTCCACATTCCATGTTTCTTTAGGAAACTCAGGAATCTTCACCTTGGCGTTTTCCACCAGTTTAAGCACACACGCCTTGATCTGTGCAATCGTCAATAAAACTTCTGCCATATTGCTTTACTCTTATTGTTTGTCCTTTATCTTATCCCTTACTTCCATGAGTGCGAAACCAAGCAAGTTTGTTCCTGGCCACCTTTTGGGATTGACAGCATCAGGTGACTCTTCGTCAAGTCCGATTCCCCAAACATTGTCTTTTGGGCTTGCTTCAACCAATATCTTGTCACCAGTAGAAAGAAGAAAGTCACGCAACTTCACATTTTGAGAGAACTTAGCGACGTTGCCTCTGACAACGATGTCAAAGCAATGTTCTTTCCATAGGGCATCGTCATACCCCTGAACTCTGCGCCCCATCTTCTTCTGTTCCATTGGGTCGTAAGCCTGCATAATCTTTTGCAGCGCATCCTCATCATTGAACAGACGGGCTTTTTCTGCCATCATAAACTGCTCTGCGCAGTTATAATATATATCATCAATGAGGAAACTACACGGGTACCACTGGCTTAGACAAGCTTTCATCTGCTTCTCTGCGCGTGCAATATGCCCCCAAAAGAAGACAAAATCTTCTCTTTGTAGAACCTTCCCACGTCCGATAATTGAATCTACATTATATATCATACCAAATCACTGCTACAAATCATTGCTATTTGATGCAAATTTAGTGAAAATAATCGATAGTTGGATATTACAGATCAATGTATTAACTACATTTAAGCCACAGAAACTGGTCTATGGCTGATTCCATCGTGTAGATGACGTTTTTTATTCCTCTATCAGATCCATCATCCAACGATACATTGACAGGAACATTAGCCCTGTACCAATATTCATATCCCGCATTTTAACAACATTTTCGCGATGCAGTTCCTTGGGAAGATTTAAGCATCCCTTATTGATTATGGCAATACAGCAATCTGGCCTTGTTTCACTAAGCAAGTTCGCAGAAGGAACCGCATTAGGAGCCATACCAACTACAACGAACATATCTGCCTGCTTCGCTATCCGGGTTGCATCTTCACGATTTGCATTATAAGCATCCAGATGAACGACACGCTTACAGCCAGCCTGCTCCGGAAAGGTGTCTCGACATTGAGTAATAACCGTAACATCTGCACTTTTCCTGAAACTCACAATTCTCCGATAAAGGTGCAGACTCTCAGAAGTATTTGCCCCGAGACTTTCTCCTGTCAAAAACACGATGCTCTTTGCCATACTATCCCTCAATTAATTCGTACTGTGTATATTCAGGAAACCACCTGTCAAGAATGGCATCCACCTTTGCCTCCATTTCTGGCGTAATGTTCTTGCACACCTTCTGATACGTGACTGAAAGCGAGGCGATTTCGTCTATCCAACCAATGAACGGCAGTCTTTTGGCATCCAGAATGTCGATAGGCAGTACCAGATACGACAGTGTTGATATTATCAGCATCTTGTCTGCCTTTGATGTTTCCTTGGATTTGAGAACAAACCAAAGAATTAACACAGGCCGTGTACTTACTCGTCCAGCCTTTCTTGCGAAGTTGCTGATTCTGTCCCAAAGGACATCGTAATTGATAATACTCATTGCTCTTTTCATAATCGTCTTCACATTAAGTTGTTTGATGGTATAGAGAGCTTTTTCATTTATTTCCTATCAACACCCTTTTCAAAAATATATCCTTGCTCAACATTGTAGAACACACTGTCACGGTTTTCTGTCATGCACAGGGCAAAAGGACTATAAAGACCATCAGGTACTATGATGCTGAACTTACATGGTATTGTTGTATGATAGCGGTCACGTATGCCGACCTTCATTCTCTGCTTACCATTCACATTTTCCATCCGTCGGATATACATATACCCTTTCTTCATCACCGGACTTACATAGTTAACAGATCGGGCACCCTCCATACTCTGATATACATTGTACCCAATTGAAAGTCCTGGCAATACAACCGACATCAGCACGAAAGCAAATAGTGTAACAGCAATCTTCTTCGTCTTAATCAGCATCCATATACATACAGACATAATAATTACTGCACTCACTAACAAGTATGCTACTCGTTCATCATCAACTTGATACTGCGCCTTATCATAGACATACAATCCAATGGCTAATATTACATATTCCAACCAATTCACATTTCGCCCCACATACCTGTTTAAGTAGTAGAATGCCATTAAAGGCAATGCCATCAATGCATAGAACGAAAGCATTTCATCCGTTTGATAGCCAATCAGCATCGCAATAAAAACCAAAACGCATGTCGTAACTAGCAACTTTCCTGCCCTGTCTTTGAACATAGCACACCCCATCAAATCGTACCATCGATATTCTTTCTTCTGTAGTCTGCGACTGATTATAAGAACCGCGTATATCACTATTGGCATCAGCCATGCCCAATAGATGACACACTTCACAAGCATTTCCATTGCTACATATCTCTGACAGATATGTTCATCCCCTGTAGGCTGGTGATTCAAAACTATACTTGGGTATTCACTCATCCTGACAATACAATTCTCAAAAGTACCAGTCAACACCGCGAAGCCAAATAGCAAAGTGAATATCACTATTGGAACAATACTCATTTTCTCTTTACGGTACAACAAGAGTGTAATGTTAAACCGCAATAGCAGTGCAGCATCCAGAATCAGGAAACCCCATTCATTGTCATAAACTACTGTGTGTATTATGCACACCAATAGAACTGCCAATACCAACAGGTCCAACACATAGAATCCTTTGCGTAATGTATTCATCGTCATTTCTCCTTATTTTATTTGTTGTTGCTTTCACCTCGATCCTTCGGCATAGAGATAGTAACAAACTGATTATTCGTTTCTGCTATACCTATCACTCCCTTTGAGTCATTTTCTTCCCACCCAAAATAAGAATAGTACTCTCCTTCTATCTCCCTACGGAAAGAGAACCATAGTTCCTTATATTCTATTCGCGTTACATTTTCATGCTTCACGAGGTCATAGATGCCACACTTCCCGTCTTTGTACACCACGCCGTAACGATCGGTAATGTCACGAGCCATCAGACTATCGCACTCTTCCAAAGGAATCTGCGGAATAGGAGGATTAGCACTTTCAATCGTATCTGTACTAATCGTGTTGTTCACTTGGGTAGAATCTGCATAGTAAATGACACCTGTCTCTACGTCAATAGAATCTACCGCTTCAATCTTCTGTGCCGAGACATTTGTGGTAACTAAGATAAGCAATACTAAAAAATCTTTCTTCATAAACGTGATGATTAATATTCAACCTTTATGTCTATAAAGAGAGAACCGCTGAACTGAAATCTATCAGTACAGCGGTCAATTTTCAATCAAGAATGAATTGAAATTTAATCATCAATTCCTGGTGCTACAGCAGGAGTGCCACTATAGTTTGGCGTATCCCACAAGTTGTACAACTCTTGTTGATGAGTGTTTGCAATATTTTCCCATTTAAGAGCTTCCTCATAGTTTCCACTGTCCATAGCCTTATGGTAGTTTTCAACGGCGAGGTCACGTTCATGCACAAGAGTGTCATTTTGCTCTAATTTCGCTTTATTCTGTTCATGCAATGCATCTGCCATTGAGTGCGAAAAAGCATCAGCAGGAAGGCCACTCATTATATCAACGTCCATTGGATTAGCTAAATGGGTATTCCCAAAAATATCTGTTACTGGTTGAACACCTCCCATTGGCCCCATCCAATCCAAAGTTTGAATACCAGAATAATCAAATGTAAATGGATCAATATAGTTTGTTGCTGGCATAGATAAAGCTAATGTCGGGTCAAATGGTGGCATGTTAAACTGGAACAATGCATCATTGAATGACATATCCATAGACGGGAATTGCTGGAACATGTCATAAAGCTGTGGCCCTTGGGTTGCATAATCAATTTGATGACTGTAATCTTGGAACTGCGTGAATGTATTATAATCCACATTTGCCACCTCTGTTAGATGACCATCGACCAGTCCATTTGAAACCATACTTTGAGTCGCATCTGGAGTAGCAATATCTGTTGATACCATAAAACAATTGGAATCAGACCATGCATCCATAAATTGGTCAAGAGGATAGGGCTGCGCAGGGTGCCCATTACCTGGATCCGTTATGATTACCATAGGATTGTCTGGGTCTGTCATGTTTATACCAGCGACAATAAGAGCATGGTCTGGCGTATCGCCAAAGAAAATATCTCTTAGCCAATCCCATATTGAGTTATCCCATAGTTCACCACTATCCACACCTACTATAATTTTGTGTCCCTGGGCTAACTCGTTGACCAAGTCATAAACGTTTGCTCCTTCTGTTTGTGAGCAAGGAACACCAGCATCGTTGAGGAGTTTTCCGATATCATCCATTCTTGTACCAGAACCATCGTTAGCATACCATCCATGCTCAATTGAATATTGTACGCATTGATCTTCGGTTACAGGAATACCGAAATCGTTAAGAATCAGTTGCTGAGACTTGATAGCACAAGTATCACTGTAATTCTGCTGAACGGGATTGGTAAAATCTCCAACCACCCCATTAAATTCCATGTCTGCCATATTCTTTATTTTTTTTGTTATTATTAGTTTATACTATAGATATTCCGAATCATTGTGGTTCTATATTCATGAATGTAACTTCATTTATTATAGAATCTGAAAAAGAAAAAAACTATCACTTTAGACTAATTATTTTATTACGATAAAATTAATGAGTATCTGTTAATCCATTATTGATAATTTGAATGTCGGTTGGATTATCCAGCCAACTCATATCCAAACCGGAATAATCAAACATAAAAGGATCCAGATAGTTATCTATGTGAATGGTTTGCGTAGGATCAAATGGTGGCATTTCAAAATGCTGAACAGCATCATTGAAAGACATATCCATTGTAGGAAATTGCTGGAACATATTGTACAGCTGAGGACCTTGAACCCCATAATCGATTTGGTGACTGTAATCATGGAACTGACAGAATGTATTATAATCAACATTTACGACCTCATTAAGATGCCCATTGACTAGCCCGTTCGTTATCATGCTCTGGGTAGCTTCAGGCGTTGCAATATCTGTAGAAACCATAAAGCAACTAGAATCTGACCAAGCATCCATAAACTGGTCAAGGGGGTATGGTTGTGCAGGGTGTCCATTGCCTGGGTCGGTGACAATTACCATGGGATTGTCCGGGTCGGTCATGTCTATGCCTGCAACTATAAGAGCATGGTCTGGAGTATCGCCAAGGAAAATGTCTTTTAACCAATCCAAAAATGAGCCATACCATAATTCGCCACTATCTACGCCAACAATAATCTTGTGACCTTGGGCAAGTTCGTTTACCAAATCGTAAACATTAGCACCGTAAATTTGTGTGCAAGGTACATTTGCATCATTCAGCAAATTCCCAATGTCTTCAAACTTTGTACCAGTTCCATCGTTTGCATACCATCCATGCTCAATAGAATACTGAACACACTGATCTTCTGTTACAGGAATTCCAAATTCATTTAGAATCAACTGTTGGGATTTTATTGCGCAAGTATCACCATAGGCTTGCTGTGTTGGATTGGAAAAATCACCAACAACACCATTAAATTTTAACTCTTCCATTTCTTTCAATTATTCGTTCCACAAGATTTACAATACATAGTTAACTCTCCTATTTTGAAAACTGCTCGTTACAGAACTTATTATATAATGACATAATAGTGTCCTTTCTAAGAACACTATCATTTTTTAATCCTGTAGAATCGCTGCTGCAGAGATCAAAGATAAATTTGTCAAATAGTTGCTTCCTATAGATATCTTTTGCTTGTTGAGATGCAATTTCAGAAATGATTTTCTCCCCTTCGATGTAGTTGGTAACTTTATAATAACCCACCATCAAAAGTGCTCCTATTAAAACAAACAACAACGGAAAGGCCTTTTTGAGTAGTTGAACCATGATAATACCTTTTGAACGATTTTTTATATTTATTCTTGGGGGGGCATCCATTTCCCTTAGTTCGGTGCCACACTTACGACAAAATCTTGCACTACTATCATTTGTTTCTCCACATGCTAAACAACAGTTCGCTTCGTTTTCTTGTTTGGTGTCTTTGGAAACTTTTTTTTCATCTATAATAGTATGATTCTCTTCACTCTGAGAAAAATCCAAAAGGATAGCAGAATAATTATCTTTTGATTTCTCGTTACATATGGAATCTATGATTTCCAATGCACCTTGAACATCTCTATCTATCAGGCACTCTTCGATTTCTTTATCCCTTATTGCATCAGTAACGCCATCAGAGCATAAGAGCATCCTGTAGTTGTCCTCAATCTTTAACTCGTTAACATCTATCATAACATGATTTTTCCCCGAAATAACGCAACGAGTCAACAAATTCTTATGCGGATTTACGAAAGCTTCCTCCGGTGTCAAAATTTCCGCTTCTATAGCTTCAGCCACTTTTGAGTGGTCTTTTGTTCTAAATTTAATTAAACCGTTCTCGTCAAACAAATAACAACGGCTGTCCCCGACATGGCCAACAAGAATATTCATTCTGTTAATAGCAACAACTACTAATGTCGTCCCCATTGACTTTTTATCATCATATATATCAACGGAAGTTAGAGTTGTTAGAGCAGCATCAAGAGCATCTTGAAGATCTTGTGCTTCGAACTGTTCCTTTTTTAGACATTTTAGGAACTCAAAGACGCAATCGGCAACAGTTTGACTTGCAACCTCGCCATGTCCATGTCCCCCCATACCATCACACAAGACAATAACCCTATTCTCATAAGAACCTATTTCTTTGAATAAGATGTAATCCTCATTATTATCTCGCTTCCCTTTCTTAGAAAAGCCTCCAATTGACTTAATTTCTATCATGTTTTTATGAATAATTCTTTATACCATAACAAAAACCAAAAACTAATCCAACAGCAACTGCATGAGGGATTATACCACAAAAGAATCCTATTACGTCAGCAATTAATCCAATCCAACAAAGAGTACACCACAACCAATTAAGGCTTTTGTCATTTGAAGTAGACTGGTTAACAGGAGATGGTTCTGGTTTGCCATTGGCATCTTCTATTGGTTTTCCACAATTTCGACAAAACTTTGCAGTTACGTAATTGTCGAAATTACAATACTTACATTTAATCATAACTACTATTTAAGATATTAATAAATTGGTTCTAAATACTTTTTATCTGCTGCACAATGAGTACAAAATTTCATAATGCCATCTTGATGTGCAAAAGAGTCCTTACCGCATTTCTTACAATGGTATTTTCGGGGGATAGCAGGGATGTTAAAATCATATCCGCAACCATCACAAAAGCGATCACTCTCATTACATAGTTTCCCGCACTTAGGGCATTTCTTCCTCTTAAGTGGCGGAGGTGGTGGAGGAGGGGTAGAATTTTGTATAGTACCACATATAGGACAATAAATGCTGTTTTGTGGTATCTCCTTTCTGCAACCTGGATTCTTGCAAATTTTGATTGGAGAATTAACTATTTCATTAATTATTTCTTGACACGACTGGTATCTTTTCTTGGGATTCTCCATCGTGCATTTATCTATAATAGACGCAATCTTTTGATCCCTAACTTCATACGAAGGATCTGTACTTCCTGTACTTAAAAAGTGAAGGACTTTGCCAAATGAATAAATATCAGATGTATATCCCAAATTCGCACCGACTTGTTGCTCTGGAGAAGCATATGCCAAGGTACCTTTAAATGTAGACTCACCTGTTTCTGTTGTTAAAGTTAAATTTTCAACACCATCAACAATAGACGCGTTTTCACCTACAACTTTAGCTATGCCAAAGTCAATGATTTTAATATATCCATCGTATGTCCGGAACAAATTACTTGGTTTTATATCCAAATGAAGTATTTTATGATCATGCGCATATTGTAACCCTTTAAGGATTTGTAATGCGATTTTAGTTAACGTTTTGCTGTCGAGGCCACTCTTTGCTTTCTGCTCAATATATCTCTGAAGATCAAGCCCATTCAACCATTCCATTTCTAGGACAGTAAAAGATGTCCCGTCAGTATTTTTATAAGGATAAGCATCCAATATTTTAATAATATTTGGATGGTCAAGTGTTGTTTGCAACCGAATCTCTTTTAAGAACTGTTGTACGAGTTTTGGTGTGTTGGCGGCTTTATCAGGTCTAACAAATTTGAAAGCCCTTGAAAAGCCTCCTTTTTGCCCCTTATATACTAATGCCATTCCACCTTGACATGGAGGCTCTATTAATGTATAACCATTTATTTGCATATTCTTTTATCTTTATAGTTACAGATTCTGTTATTTTATTATTCTATCACTACTGTCCCGTTAAAGTGGACTAATCGCTCTTTGAAATAATTGAAATACAGTCTATTAAGCAGGTTTTTGAAATGAAACGGAC
>OCVV011314477.1_pt1 | contig 18313 bp, 15 predicted proteins | sample 1539721 | NCBI WGS metagenome assembly OCVV01 (sample SAMN02144230, study PRJEB22623) | gut metagenome | biome: sheep rumen | host: Ovis aries | place: New Zealand | reverse complement strand
CTGCAGCCGGGAGTGATTTCGGCCGGCCGGGAATACAAAGCGGAAGATCTTTTTGCGGCCTTCGATCCGCAGGGAAAGCCGGCGGAGGCAGAATTTTACGCAGCATCGGTACGGCCGGCATCCGGCTGCCGAATTTCACGGAATCCTGCGGCCGGCGGTCAGTCGTTTTATTTTTCCAAGGCTGGTATTTATGAGGCATCCATCTGCCTGACGGACCGCCGGGGTTCTGTGGTGCGGAGAAGCTTGCGTATCCCGGTCGACTGCGGAAACAGAAACAGGGAGTGATCAATGAAAACAGCAGTATTCGGGGCAGTGACAGTTCTGCTGGCGATTCTGAGCCTTGCGGTTCTTCTGACGGTCAGGGACAGGGAAATCCGCAGCAGTGAACTGCAGCAGGCGGTTACACTGGCAGTGCGGACAAGCCTGCGGGAACAGATGCTGTCCGGAACGGAGGAACCGGCCGGACAGTCTGAGAAACAGAGACAGATGACCGAACAGGTGCAGCAGAGAATTCTGGAGCAGATCGGGCGTCGGTCCGAAATCTGTATTGAAGTGCTGGAAGCGGATGCGGGGATGGGAATTCTGTCGGTAAGGGTTACGGAAACCTGGCCGGAGCTGAACGGCTCCACCGGCCGGCTGGTATGTGTGCGGACCGCTGTATGGGACAGAAACCGGTGAAACGGAACAGAAAGGGCAGAGATATGAAACGACAGGGAAAGAAACTTCTGGCAGGCATGCTGGCCGGAATGGCCGTATTCTGGTCCTGTCCGGCGGGACTGCTGGCAGATGCGGGGATGGGAAAAGGCGTATATAAAGTGGCGACGGCATCCGGACTGTACCGGGCGGTGCGGGATCCTTCCTGCAGAAAAATAGTGCTGGGAGGAAATATCGTTCTGAAAAACAGTCTGCAGGTGTCAGAAAATCTGACCATCTGTGCTTACAGCCGCCGGGAAATTGCGGCGCAGCAAGCGGTGGCAGAAGTGACGGACAATGGGAAACTGACGCTGGATGGCAGCGTTACCCTCCGGTCTGCCGATCCGAAGGCAAGGGTGCTGTCTGCTGCGGGGCGGCGCTCCGCTGTTGCGGTAAAAGGGAATACGGTGATCCGGGGCGGCGCTGTGGGTATTTACAGCCGGGGAAATGAAATAACGGTCAGCGGTGGAAAAATCACCGGAGCGGCAGAACACGGAATTTTGATGAACCGGGGTGTATTGAAGATGAGCGGCGGCGTCATTTGTGCCAATGGAACCCTGGGCAGCAGCCGAAACCGGGGAAGTTACGGCGGCGGGATTTTTCTGTATGATGGCGCCGTACTGCGGATGGATGGAGGAATACTGGCAGGCAATCGCGGATGCAGCGGCGCGGCGCTGTATATTGATGATAACTGCAGCGCGAAAATCACTGCGGGAAGAATCGGCGGGATCGACGGATACTACGGGGCGCCATCGCTGAACCGCCCTTCTGTGCCAGATGAATGGAAAGGAAATTACGCCAGGGAGTCCGCGCCAGGCGCGGCGGGCAGGAAATATGCCGGCGGAGAGGGCGGAGCAGTTTACAACCGGGGGCTTCTGGAGATTTCCGGCAGCAGACAGCGCCCGGTATCCATGGATTACAATATCGCGAAAGGACAGTCCGGCGGAGGCGCCATCGGCGCGGCGGGAGGCAGCGTATGCATCACCGGATACGTGCAGCTGAATCAAAACAGAACCTGGTCCTCGGACGCGAAAGAGGCGGCGCAGATGATGTATGGTTCCGACCGGAACGGAGAAGGCGGGGCCATTCGGATCGGATGGGTGGATTCGGTGGAATGTACGCAGCTGTTCCTTGGATGCAGCCGGAAGGGGCGGCCGGTGGAAAGCCATATTGCCATCTGTGGAAACAGGGCCAGCGGGGATGGAGGAGCCATCATGGTATCCAACCATATGTTTGAGCTTTGCCGGGCAGTGGGCAGCCGCGGGGCAGACGGGAGCCCGCAGCGTTCGGAAATCCTGATTGCGGATAATTACAGCGCGGAAGACGGTGGAGGCGCCTTAAAGGCAACGGGAGGCAGTCTGTATCTCAGCGGCTGCACTTTTCGGAATAACAGGAGCCGTACCACAGGAGGGGCGGTAGCCAGCGCTTCCAGCCATACAGAAATCCATTACAATGTTTTCCTCGGAAACCGTTCGAAGGGAACCGGGAGCGGCATACAGCTGTATCACAGCAGCGGGGGAAGTACCGCTGCCGGCAGCATACGGGGAAATCTGTTTCAGAATAACCGGTCAGATTCCGGCGGAGTGCTGAGTATCAGCCGTCTGCGGAAAAGGAAAGTGACAGTCGCGGACAATCGTCTGCTGCGCTCCCGTCCGGCAGCCTGTCTGTATCGCGGCAGCCAGGTGACAGCCGGCGGGAATCAGATCATACAGACGGCAGGAGACGGCGTAAGAATCTCCGGAGGAGCGGTACATATGTCCGGGGAACAGATATCCGCCAGTGAAGGACATGGAATTTTCAGCAGCGGAACGCTGTATCTGCGGGATTCCCGGATTCGTGACAATCGGGCCGGATATGGAAGCGGCATTCTCCTGTCCGGCCAGGGGAAACTTTTTCTGCAGGGAGAACTGCAGATGCGGGAGACGGATGAGATTTACCTGAAAGAACAGACGGAAATCTGCGTGTGCGGCACGGTTCGGCTGCCGGACGCCGGTCAGCTTTCCATCGGACTTCCCGGAACACAGCGCCGGCCGGGCCGAGTGATGGTCAGAAATCAGAGCAGCCAGTCCGATGAGGCGCTGTTTGAACCGGCGGGAAGAACCAGCCTGTTCCGACTGTCATTTTCCCGCACGGTCAACGGCGCGTCGGCAGTGCTTCGCATGTCCGGAAGGGAACAGCAAAAAGCCGGTGCGGGGAGCCCTTTCCAAAATGGTACGCTGTATCTGAGTGAAGCCTATCCGATTCGCTATCACGGAAATCGGGGCAAAAGTTTTGGCAGTCTGTCATCCGATGATATTCGGGTACCGAAGACACAGATCAAATACTGGCAGGAGGATCTTAAGCTGTCTGTGCAGGAACCGGAGCTATCCGAACGCGCGCGCAGATACAATTACTTTTCCGGATGGATTCGGAAGTCAGACGGGAAAAAGCAGACAGGAACTGTTTTCACCGAAAATCATTCCGAAACGTTTCTGGCAGACTGGAAAGAAAATACTCCGCCTCAGGTGCAGCTGCCGGAACGGTATTTCAGTCTTCCGGCGATACAAAAGGGGAAAGTGACAGAAAAAGTACTGAAAGACGGACTGGATGCTTCAAAGATCCGGGATAAGGAAAGCGGCGTAACGGTGCGGTTCCCGGACTGGGATCCGCTGGAGGCGGCAGAGAACCGGGGAACAGGAAGTCACAGGATACAGGTGCTTGCCACGGATGAGCGGGGCAGAAGTACCTCTGCCTGGATGGTGCTGCATATTGTGGATCCAAGCCTGCCCCCGGGGACAGAAGGCCGTCTGCGTATGATCAGTCCGGGTTACAGCAGAAACAGCCGGGAAACGGGGGGATTTTCAGAACAATCGGTCTGGAGAACAGAAGAAGGACAGCAGCGGCTGGAGCAGCTGTGGGCGCGTCAGAACTCCGGAAAAGAATATGGAGCCAGAAAGTTTTCCTGGGAGGAGATTCTCCGGCTGAAAAAAATAAAACAATAAAATAAAACATGGATCAGGTAAAATGTCTGTTTCCTTCCGAACTGCGCGTGGTGAAGCGGAATATCTTATGTTATACTGTGTTTTATGAGCAGACGACGAAAACAGAAAAAAAATAAAAAACCGCTGATTCTCGCAGGCGCTGTGATCCTGGCGATTCTGATCCTTCTGGGACTGTTTCGCTGCGGCGCGGGAAGGATGGCGGGACGGAATGCTTCCTATACCGTGAAAGACGGGGTTCCGGATTTTATTACGGTGGACCTGCTGACGGTCAATCCCTATTCCAGGCCGGGCACTGCGTTAAAATCAGTAAACGGGGTTGTCATCCACTATACAGCCAACCAGGGATCTTCCGCCCAGGCCAACCGGGATTATTTTGAAGGCCTGAAGGATTCCCATGTGACAAAGGCCAGCGCGCATTTTGTTGTGGGGCTGAAGGGAGAAGTGATTCAGTGCATTCCCACGGCAGAAATGGCTTACGCTTCCAACAGCCGCAATTCGGATACCGTGGCAATTGAGTGCTGTTACAGGAAAGCGGACGGTTCCTTTGAATCAGCGACGTATGCCTCAGTGATCAAACTGACGGCATGGCTGTGTCTGAAATACAATCTGTCTGCAGAGGATGTCATCCGGCATTATGACGTGACAGGGAAAAACTGTCCGAAATATTATGTGGAGCATCCGGACAAATGGAAGACCTTCCGTAAGGATGTGAACGCCATGCTCAAAAAAATGAAGAAAAACAGTTAAGCAAGGAGAGACTGAATGGAAACAGGCAGGAAACAGGCGCTGCTACAGGAATGTTATAACCGCCTGAAACGCAGAGAGGAAATCAGGGAAAATCTGATTTTGTTAAAAAAAGAACTGAAGGAACCCCAGGGGATGCTTCTCTGGAAACAGATCAGCGGGGGAGATGCTGACAGCATCATGCGCTGCCTGTCGGATCAGGATCCGAAGGTCAGAAAGAACGCGGCGCAGATCCTGGGGGCACTTCGTGTTGCGGATGCGGTGGATGTGCTTATGGATGCCTATGAAGCCGAAGACAGGAGATTTGTGCGCCCCGCATATCTGCAGGCGCTGCGCGGAATGGACTGTTCCGAATATTTGCCGGACCTGAAAAAGCGTCTGAAGGAACTGACGGAACAGCCGGCGGCGGCAGATGAAAAGAAACATCTGCGGGAGGAAATCCACGCCCTGGCCGAACTGCTTCAGTCACAGGAAGGAGCCGGACACAGGTTTCAGGGATACGGACAGACCCATAGGGTTTTTCTGAAAACAGAGCATCCCTTTGTCAAAGGGGTGGCGGATCGGATAACCGAAAAACATAAGGTCATGAAAAGCGGGGTGCTGACTGAAACCGCGCAGCTGAAGGAACTGATGCAGATCCGGTCGGTTGACGAGTTTTTGTTCCTTCTGACTGTGCGGAAGCTCCCGGCGGATCTGGCAGATCTGGCGAAGGAGCTGATGGAGGAAGGCCTCGGCACGTTTCTGGAAAAAAACCACAGCGGTACCGGCCCGTTCTGCTTCCGCATCGAGATGCTGGGGGTGGCAGATCCGGAAGAAAAACGGCGTCTGGTCAAAGAAGCGGCGGAAAAGCTGGAAGAAGCCAGCCGGTTTTTCCTGATCAACTCACCTTCCGGCTATGAGGTGGAAATCCGGCTGATCCGGGGACAGGACAGACGCTGGGTATCTTTCCTGAAACTGTATACCATGGAAGACAGCCGGTTCCGGTACCGGCGCGGTTGGGTGGCTGCCGGAATGCAGCCCCATGTGGCTGCCGGCCTGCTGGATCTGGCGCAGCCCTGGCTGAAGGAACACGCGCAGGTGCTGGATCCCTTCTGCGGCGCGGGAATCTGGCTTATCGAACGCAACTACAGGAGTCCGTCCCGCAGTGCCTACGGCATTGATACATTCGGAGAGGCCATTGATAAGGCACGGATCAACGCGGAGACCGCGCATATGCCGATTCATTTTGTGCACAGGGATTTCTTTGATTTCCGTCATGAGTATCTGTTTGATGAGATCCTGGCAGACATGCCGGAGATAGCGGGAGCTACCCGGGAAACGCTGGATCAGTTTTATGAAAGATTTTTCCGGAAGGCCAAAACCCACCTGGCAGAGGATGGAATTATCCTGTGTTATTCCAGGGAAATGGGACGGATCAAGAAACAGCTGCGGATTCAGAAGGAATACCGACTGATTGCGGAATATGAGATCAATGCCAGAAGCGGCAGGTATTTTTTCGTGATCGGGAGAAGAAAAGGAAACGGCGGACAGCAGCAGGAGAGGCATTGACTATCCGATAACTGCATGATAATATGATTTCATCAATTTATCATGTCACCGATTTATCACAGCGCAGTGACGGTGATGACGGGAGGAAAGCTTATAATGAAAAAGAAGATTATCAGTGTCATGCTGACAGCAGCGATGGCGGTTGGTATGCTGACAGCCTGCGGCTCTTCATCCGACAAGGGAGGATCAGCAGGAACCAGCGCATCGTCTGACAAGACATCAGTATCCGCACAGGAGGAGACGATGACCGCAGACCAGGCAAGAAAGCAAGAGTCCGGCAGGACCAAGCTGGTGCTGGGATTTGACGCGGAGTACCCGCCCTATGGATATATGGCGGACGATGGCAGCTATACCGGATTTGACATCGAGCTGGCCAAGGCAGTCTGCAAGCTGGAAGGCTGGAAGCTGGTGCCGACGCCGATCAACTGGGATTCCAAAGACCAGACACTGAATTCCGGGGAAATTGACTGCATCTGGAACGGATTTACCATCAACGGCAGGGAAAAGGATTATACCTGGTCAGAGCCCTATGTAAACAATACACAGGTGATTGTAGTAAGCGCGAAATCCGACATTTCCAAGCTCAGTGATCTTTCCGGCAAGACGGTGGGCGTACAGGCGGCTTCCGCAGCCCTGTCTGTTCTGGAAGATTCCCAGAAAAAACTGGCAGACAGCTTCGCAGCTCTGAATCAGTTTGCGGATTACAATGTGGCATTTACAGAACTGCAGGGCGGTTCTTTGGATGCGCTGGCCATTGATGTGGGTGTAGCGCAGTACCAGATCAAAAAACGCGGCACAAGTGACTACAGGATCCTGGACGAAAAGCTGAATGCCGAACAGTACGGCGTCGGATTCAAAAAAGGCAATACCGCCCTGGCAGCAATCATCAACGATGATATGAACAAGCTGGCAGCAAATGGAACGGTCACCAAACTTGCCAAGAAATATGATATTGCGGATATGATCTGTCTGGATACCGGCAAGAGCAGCTCCTCGAAAAAGGACGCGAAATAATCCGGACGCAGATGGATCCGATAGCAGAGGACCAAAAGAATCAGGCTGTTGCGTATGCAGCAGCCTGATTTTATGGTAGTGACCGCCCAGGCGCGGCTTTTAGTAATTACCCGGAGGAAATAAGTTATGACAATGAGTTTTTCTGTGATGATGCAGCAGATGGGGCATGGAATGATCACATCCATCGGAATTTTTCTTTGGACCATCATCCTGTCCATGCCGTTCGGCCTGCTGATCTGTTTTGGGCGGATGTCCAAAAACCCGATTCTGCGCAATATAATCAAAATCTATATCTCCATCATGCGCGGCACACCGCTGATGCTGCAGCTGATGGTATGGTATTTTGGCAGCTTTTATCTCTTCCAGGCAAGCCTCCCGCCAAAAATTCTTGCAATTATTGTGGGATTTGTGCTGAATTACGGCGCGTATTTCGCGGAGATCTATCGGTCCGGCATCGAATCCATTCCGCCGGGGCAGTATGAAGCGGCGCGCATTATGGGATATACCTCCAGACAGACCTTTACGAAAATTATTTTTCCGCAGATGATGAAACGGGTGCTGCCGGCCATCACCAACGAGGTGATTACACTGGTAAAAGACACCTCCCTTGCCTTTGCCATTTCTTATATGGAGCTGTTCAGCGTAGCCAAGGCAATTTCCGCGGCGCAGACATCCATGGTTCCTTTTGTCGTGGCGGCAGTATTCTATTATGTATTTAACTATGTGGTGGCATTTGTGATGGAATGCATCGAGAAGAAGATGAACTATTATCACTAAGGAGGAACAGGTTTTTATGAATATTCTTGAAATGAATCATATTAAAAAGAGCTTTGGTGATAATGAAGTGCTGAAGGATATCAGCATCCGGGTGAAGGAAGGGGAGATCCTTTCCATCATCGGTCCGTCCGGATCCGGCAAATCCACGCTCCTTCGCTGCGCGACACTTCTGGAAAAGATTGACGAAGGGGAAATCCTCTATCTGGGCGAGCGCAGTGTCTTCAAAGATGCTTCCGGCCGACTGGTGTGGCCGAACGGAGAACAGGAGAAACGGCTGCATTCCATTTACAGCCTGGTATTTCAGAATTTTAACCTGTTTCCCCATTTTTCCGTACTGAAAAATGTCATGGACGCGCCGGTGAATGTGCAGAAGCGCAGCCGTGAGGAAGTCAGGAAAGAAGCCATGGAGATCCTGGCAAAAGTGGGCCTGGAAGACAAAGCGGATTCCTATCCCTGTGAACTGTCCGGCGGCCAGCAGCAGCGGGTGGCCATTGCCCGGGCGCTGGCGCTGAACCCGAAAATCATCTTTTTTGATGAACCGACGTCCGCGCTGGATCCGCAGCTGACCGGGGAAGTGCTGAAAGTCATCCGGCAGCTGGCGGAAATGCATATGACCATGGTGATTGTAACCCATGAAATGACCTTTGCCCGGGATATCTCCGATAAAATCGTATTTATGAAAAACGGGTATGTCGATGCTTACGGCACGCCGGAGGAAGTGTTTAATGCCGAAGGAAATATTCAGGAATTTCTTGGCGCATACGGAGATGTGATGAATTAACAGCCGGTAACACGGGGAAAAGGAGGCGGCGTATGCCCGAATTTCAGGTAGAATTGAAAAAAACAGTGGACGATTCCTATACGATAGAAATCGGACAGCATCTGGCGCAGCAGCTGGCAGATGATCTCGCAGGGGGGCTGGCCGGAAGGGTCAGCAAATTCGCGATTATTACAGATTCTGAAGTGGAGCCCCTTTATGCCGCTCCGATTGCCGCAGAACTGACGAAACGGGGGATGAAAAACGATACGTTTGTCATTCCGGCGGGTGAGCAGAGCAAAACCAGGGAAATGAAGGCAGAGCTGGAAGATCAGATGCTTGCGGCGGGATACCGGAGAGACTGCTGTGTCATCGCGGCAGGCGGCGGAGTGGTTACCGATCTGGCCGGATTTCTGGCCGGAACCTATGGCAGAGGCGTGCCGTTTGTCAATTACGCCACGACGCTGCTGGCTGCGGCAGACGCATCGGTCGGCGGAAAGACGGCGGTTGATACCCCGCTGGCTACGAATCTCATCGGACTCTTTCATCAGCCCAAAAAGGTATATATTGACCTGGCAGCCTGGAGCACGCTGCCGAAGCGCCAGATCTGCAGCGGACTGGCCGAGACCATCAAGCATGCCTGTCTGGCAGACAGTGCATTTTTCGAATATCTGGAAGCCCATATGGAGGATCTGCTGCGGCTGGATCCGGACGCGTGCCTGCATATTGCGGAGGAAAACTGCAGAATCAAGTACCAGGTAGTGATGCAGGATGAGAAAGAGACCAGCGGCCTGCGGGAAGTGCTGAATCTCGGGCATACCGTGGGACGTGCCATTGAGACGGTCAGCGGATACCGCCTGCTGCACGGCGAAGCTGTGGCAATCGGCCTGGCGGCCCAGGCGCGTCTGGCGGCGGAACTGGGCTTTATGTCTGAAGCAGAGGAAGCCCGTGTGACGGAATTGCTTCGGCGGGCACAGCTGCCGGTGCAGATTCCGGAGTATATTGACCGGGAAACACTGGTGAAGAAATTATATACCGACAAAAAGGTAAGAGACGGCAGGATCCGCTTTGTGCTGGAAAAGGGAATCGGGTCTGTGATGCGTTTTGCGGATGGCAGCTATTCCCTTCCGGTCACGGAGGAACAGGCACGCCGCATTATCAATGAAATCTGAGACAGAGTGACACACAGCAGAGAAAACAGGCAGGCTCTGCCACTGCGCGGAACCGCCGCGTCAGTGCGGACGGAAAGAGGGATCAGAAATGGTTTATCGACAGATACCGTCAGAAGAAAATAACAGCTTGCGCTATCAGGTCTGGGACGGCCCGCGGGAAGCGGCTGCCTTTTCCTGCGTCCTGCATGAGGCGGGCGGATGTGATATTCAGGATCTGACCCTTCAGCCGGAATATGACACGTATGAAAATCTGGACCGGATTCTGGAGTTTATTCGCTATAAAGCACTTGTCTGCGCAAAGGACGCAGTGTATGTCCGACTGGATGCCCGCAACTATACCCGTCTGGAACAGTTCAAAAAGTTCGGATTTTATCAGATTGATCAGTATATCACATATGGAAATTACGGACAGGAATCCTGCGTCTGTGTGCTGAAGTATCTGCTGCGGTAGCAGACCAGGTGCAAATCATCCGGCAGGCACAGACCAGGCACCACGGCAGCAAACCGGCCGGCAGGCACAGAACAGGCAGCCATGGCAGCAAATCAGACGGCAGGCACAGATCAGGCACCACGGCAGCAAATCAGACGGTAAGTCATAAGTACAGGAGACAGAAGCATGGGAAATTTAAGTCATCTGGAACCTTCAAAAGTATACGATTATTTTGAGCAGATCAGCCGGATTCCCCGCGGATCAGGCCATACCCGTCAGATCAGTGACTGGCTGGCAGCGTTTGCCCGGTCACATCATCTGTTCTGGCGCCAGGACGAAGCGGGAAATGTTCTGATCCGCAAACCGGCATCCGCCGGCAGAAAAGACCGTGACGAGCTGATTCTGCAGGGACATATGGACATGGTGGCAGTGCGGGAGCCGGGCTGCCCGACAGACCCGGAGAAGGATCCGCTGGTTCTGCGGGAGGACGGCATGTACCTCTGGGCAGAGGGCACGTCCCTGGGCGGTGATGACGGCATCGCTGTGGCCTATATCCTGGCGATCCTGGATGCGGAGGATCTGGAACACCCGCCGCTGACCGCGCTGTTTACCGTGGATGAGGAAGTGGGGATGCTTGGCGCGCAGGCTCTGGATCTGTCGGATGTTTCTGCCAGACAGATGATCAACCTGGATTCGGAAGAAGAAGGCACCCTGTTGACGGGATGCGCCGGAGGTGGTACGGTAGAGTGCAGATTTCCCGCCGCAAGGGAGTCTGTATCCGGCATGCAGGCGGAACTTGTGATTTCCGGCCTGACCGGCGGGCATTCCGGCGAGGAGATTCATACCGGAAGGGCCAATGCCATTGCCCTTCTGGGCAGATATTTTCTGGAATTCCCCGAGGAAATCCGCTGGCGGATCCTGACAGTATCCGGAGGCGAAAAAGACAATGCCATTGCGACGGACAGCCGCGTACAGCTGCTGTTTCCGGAAGCAGGCGAAGCAATACAAAAGCAGGTGGAAGCGTATACCGGATGGTTTCGCCGGACCATCGGTCAGGAGTACCATCAGACTGATCCGAACCTGAAGGTTTCTTTTTGCTGGTCGGGCGTGGAGCAGAAGCCCGCGCTGACCGCAGAAGCTTCCCGGGCGCTCTCCCTGGCGCTGATGCATCTGCCGTGCGGGGTGCAGCGGAGAATGCCGGGAATGGAGGAAATGATCGAAACGTCCCTGAATCCCGGAATTCTGGCACTGGATGCCGAAGGAAAGGATGGGACAGGGGAGTATGTCATTACGTACTGTGTCCGCAGTGCCAGAGAATCCTGCAAACAGGCACTGATTGCAAGGATGCGGAGCCTGACAGAATGCCTGGGCGGACATTTGCGGATCAACGGGCTTTATCCGGCCTGGGAATACAGAGAGGAGTCCCCGCTGCGTGCCTGCATGACGGAGGCATATCAGGAGTACTACGGCAGGGAGCCGGTGACGAAGACCATTCATGCCGGCCTGGAATGCGGTATTTTTGCAGGAAAAATCGAGGGCCTGGACTGTGTTTCCATCGGTCCGGATATTCTGGATATTCATACCACAAGAGAACGGATGAGCATCGCCTCGGTGCGCAGGGTATGGGAATATCTGCTTCTGGTACTGAAAAAACTGTAGATGGGAGCGTAGGTATGAGCAGCTCGGAAGAACTTCCGAATCCGGTCCGCGCACAGAAGGAACGCGAGAATGGTTCCTGCGGACAGAAAAAGTGTTTGAATGAATATGAAGACGACGGCAGCGCGGCCCGGTATGAACGCCGGGCACGGGCTTACCGGCGTCAGTTTCATAGCCATCCGGAGACCGGATGGCTGTGCTTTTATGCCACAGCGGTCATTGCGGAACAGCTGAAAGCCTGCGGATACCGGCTGCTGGTGGGAAGAGAACTGCTGGGAGATCTTCCGCTTGCGGACCCGCCTGCAGAAGAAGAGACAGACCGGGCGATCCGCAGGGCCCGCGACCGGATCAGCCACAGCGGCGGACAGGCCAGCATGGCGGCAGTGACTTACTGGCTGAACCGCATGCAGCGGCGGACCGGCGCGCTTGCCATACTGGAACCGGCTGCCGGCAGATGGGAGCATACGGTCATGTATCGCTTTGACATGGATGCGCTGCCCATTGAGGAAAGCGGAAAACCGGGGCATTTTCCCCGGGCGGAAGGCTTTGCCTCAGATCTGCGGGGAGTATCCCATGCCTGCGGCCACGACGGACATATGGCGGCGGGTCTGGTGTGCGCGGAACGAATTGCCCGGGAGAAGATTGCGGACCGGTGCCGGACCAGGTTTCTGTTTTTGTTTCAGCCGGCGGAAGAAGGGGTGCGGGGAGCATCTGCTGTGGCGGAGCGCCTGCCGCTTCTGGTCGGCGGAAGGATTGACCGCTTTTTTGCCGGACACATCGGGTTTACCGGTCCGGACTGCTTTGTGGCAGGCGCCGGGGGATTTCTGGAAACCAGTAAGTTTGACGCGGTGTTTACGGGAAAAAGCGCCCATGCCGGCCGCAATCCGGAAGAAGGACGCAACGCGCTGCTGGCCGCGGCCCAGGCAGTGACGGCCATGTATCAGATAGAAAAACCGGACAGCGGAATCGGCCGGATTAACGTGGGCGTGATGCATGCCGGAGAAGCCAGAAACGCCATTGCGGCCCATGCCAGAATTATGGCGGAAACCAGGGGTTCCGGCAGTGCCGAGAACAAATACATGAAAAAACAGGGAATATCATGTATAATGAACGCAGCCAGAGAGAACGGAGTATCGGCAGAGATCCTTCCGATGGGAGAGTCCGTGTGCGCGGACAGTTCTCCGGATCTGGCAGAAAAAGTCCTGGCCATGCCATCGGTCAGAAACCTGTATTCCGAATGCAGGGCCAGCCAGGCATTCGGGGCAAGCGAAGACGCGGCCGTACTGATGAATTATGTGCAGCGCCGGGGCGGCGCGGCCGTATATATGCTGTTCGGCACGGCACTTGCGGCAGACAACCATCAGCCGGATTTTGATTTTGACGAGTCGGTTCTCGGGCGGATGCTCAGAATATTTTACGAATCCGCCCTGCTGGAATGGAATTGAGGTAATACAGCAGTGAAAAGAAAGAATCACATACACGGAACATTTGGAACAGCCAGACGCCTGCTGGCCTGCGCGGTCAGCGCGGGAATGATCGGCACCCTGACGCCGGCGGCGGTCCTGGCAGCAGAGCCCGCAGCTTCCGCGGACGGGAAGGCAGTGACAGTGGCATATTCCCCGAAAAAGGCGGCGGATGTCCTTGCGGCGAATTCTGAGACGGAGTCCCGGGAGATCCATGACACAATGAAGATCGACACAGAGACGGGCACCGTTACGGAAAACGGAACCAAAACAGATCTTAAGGAAGCGCTGGATGTGTCAGCCAGGACAGAACAGAAGCTGACAGACGGAAATAAAACCCAGAATACAGAAAAAATCACCGATTATCTGAACGGGCAGGGCATCTATCAGGTCAGACAGACCGCTGCCGGAACCCTTCAGGTGGACGCGCCCTATCAGATGCAGCGGATCATTGTGTCCCTGCGCAGGCCGCTGAAAGACAGCTTCGGTGCGTCCCATGTGATGTATTATCAGACCGCCGGACAGTATGTGCTGTCTTACAGCAGCGAACAGGCGACCCGGACAGCGTTTGAAAAACTGGCAAAACAGTACGGTTCGAACCATGTGATGCTGGATACCGCGGTGCGTCTCAGTGAAAACAGACAGACCGGCAGCAGCGCAGCGTCTGCAAAGGCGGCTGCGGTTCATACAGCCGCTTCTTCCAAGTCCTCTCCCCAGCTGCTGAAGGGGGATTATGTATCCTGGGCGACGCACCAGTCCGGCCTGGATACCCTGAAGGAATACGCGAATGCCAACAAAAAGCTGGGCAAAGTCAAGGTGGCCATAATCGATACCGGGATTATCAAACAGCATGAGCTGTTTGAGGGGAGGACGATTTCCAGACAGAGCACAGCGATGGTAATGGACCAGGATGATGTCTCCGGCCTGAAATACTCCTATCAGGATGTGGATCAGGTCAGCGGCCATGGCACCCATGTGGCAGGCATCCTTGCGGATGCCACCTCCGACCAGGTGCAGCTGCTGATTATCCGGGCGTTTACGGCAGATGCCACCGGAGAGCCATACGCCAGCCTTTACGATCTGGCCATGTCCGTGGAATATGCCAAGGAGAGCGGCGCTTCCGTAGTCAATATCAGCGCCGGCATCAACCATATCCCGGGCAGACGCCGGGATTATGCCTCCAAAGCCCTCTATGAGGCCCAGAAAGAGATGTACCGCTACATGGAGTCCGTGTTGAAAAGCGCGTACCGGGACGGCGTGGTTGTCTGCTGTGCTTCCGGCAACCGGGAAAACGCGTCAGATTCCCTGCTTATTTCCAAACAGCAGAGCTATCCGGCCTACAGTCCTTATGTGCTGGCAGTCGGAGCCATTACGAAAAAAAGAAAACGGGCGAACTTTTCCTATTACGGAAAAGAACTGGATTTTGTTGCAGGCGGATACAACATTCTGAGTGCCTCCCGCTTCGCGGAAGACGAGTATGTGTACAACAGCGGAACTTCCATGGCTGTGCCGATTGTATCCGCGGCGGCAGCCATGGTGCGCCTGTACCATCCGGGGTATTCCAGAGGATCTGTGGTCAAAGTCCTGCGCCAGCATGCTTATTACGGCAAGAATGGCGGCCGGACCGTGAAGCAGGGATATGGCTACGTAAAAATCAGTACCCCGTCCCAGGCCAGCCTGAAGAAAAAACAGTCGATCAGCGGGGTAAAGAAAAGCTACAAACTGGTCAGCAAAGGGAAAACCGTCAGACTGAAGGCAAAGAGCAGCAGCGGACAGAAGGTTTCCTACCATACCGGCAATGCGTCGGTGGCATCGGTTTCTTCCAAAGGCACGGTCAAACCGCGGAAAAAGGGAAAAACCACCATTACCATCAAAGTACCGAACAATTCCCGGTACGATTACGCAGTAAAAAAAGTAACCGTCACCGTACGGGCTAAAAAATAAATCCGTCACCGGCGGCGGGCGGCCCGTCCGTTTCCGGCGGCCGGAAAGCCTTCGGTTTCCAACGGTTGATTTCTGCGTTCAGCTGTGGTAGAATAGCACTTGTTTTATGCGGATCAATATCCGTGAAGGCGTTTTGACAGAGACAGACCGGGAGTTCCGGCCGGACAGGATAGAAGAGAGCCAGGCGGGCGGCCGGCAGCTCAGAGATCTGGAGGTATCCGATGAGTTTAGCAACCATTAAGATTATTGTAGAGATTGCATTTATCGCGATCTGTGTGATTATGAATATTATTGTCCTGATGCAGGAAGGCAAGTCCGCGGGACTTGGGTCTATCGGCGGCATGGCGTCCAACATGGATTCCTACTGGAGCAAGAACAAGGGCCGTTCTATGGAAGGACGCCTGGTAAAAGCGACCAGAATACTGACTGCCGTATTCCTTGCGGCGGCCGCTGTTCTCAATATCGGAAGCTTTTCATAAGACCAAAGGATCGATCGGGACTGTCGGAAGATGGTTCCGATTTTTTTCGTGACAGTGGAAAACCGTGCCGGTGGGCGTTCCGGTGAGACGGCAGGTACGGAAGCAGGAAACAGCCAGGACAGAAAGGCGGATGAAATGAAAAAAAAGAAACCACAGGTACTGGTCGGTGAATATACTGCGCATCCGCGGGGATTCGGATTCGTATCGGCAGAAGGGGAAACAGAGGATATTTTTATCCCGCCGGGGAAAAATAACGGCGCGCTCCATCAGGATACGGTGGAGATCGAGGTCTGTCCTTCTTCCGGAAAGCGGAAAGAAGGGCGTGTACGCGCCATTCTGGAACACGGGCTGGAAAACGTAGTAGGTACGTATCAGCAAAGCAGAAACTATGGCTTTGTCCTTCCGGACAATCCGCGGATCCATACGGATATTTTTGTGGCAAAAGAGCGCAGCCTGGATGCCAGGGACGGACAGAAGGTAGTGGTGGAACTAACCGATTTCCATGAGCCGGGAAAAAATCCGGAAGGCGCGGTGACCAAAGTCCTGGGCTTCCCGGAGGAACCGGGGGTGGATATTGAGAGTATCATCCGGGAGTACGATGTGCCGGATGCCTTCTCCCGCAAAATCCTGAATCAGGCGGACCGGGTGGCCAAGCCGGTTTCCGAAGCGGACCGGGACGGACGCAGTGATTTCCGAAGCTGGCAGACGGTGACGATTGACGGCGAAGATGCCAAAGATCTGGATGACGCCATTACGCTGACAAAAGAAGGGGGCATCTATACCCTGGGAGTGCATATCGCCGATGTGACCAATTATGTCCAGGAGAACAGCGCGCTGGACCGGGAAGCCCTGAAACGGGGCACCAGCATCTATCTGGTGGACCGGGTGATTCCCATGCTTCCGCAGGCGCTGTCCAACGGCATGTGTTCGCTGAACCAGGGCGAGGACCGTCTGGCGCTGAGCTGTGTCATGCAGATCGATGAATCGGGAAAAATGCTGAGCCATCAGATTGTGGAAAGTGTGATCCGGGTGGACCGCAGAATGAGCTATACGGCCGTAAATCAGATCATTACGGAGCAGGATCCGGCGGTACAGGCGGAATACGCGGAGCTGGTGCCCATGTTTTTCCGCATGAAGGAACTGTCTGCCATTATCCGCAGACACCGGGCAGAACGGGGATCCATTGATTTTGACTTTCCGGAAACCAAGGTGGTGCTGGATGACCGGGGCGTTCCGGTGGACATTCATCCCTATGAACGCAACGCGGCGACGAAGCTGATTGAAGACTTTATGCTGGCCGCCAACGAAACCGTTGCCGAGCATTTTTTCTGGCAGCAGCTTCCTTTTGTCTATCGGACCCATGAGGCGCCGGAGGCAGACCGGATCCGGGCGCTGAGTATTTTTATCGCCAATTTCGGCCTCCATATTCACGGGGCGGTGGGGCACAAGGTGCATCCGAAGGAAATCCAGAAACTGCTGGCAGAAATTGACGGGGAGCCGGAAGAACCGCTGATCGCGCGGCTGACCCTGCGGGCAATGCAGCAGGCGAAGTATACGACCGTCTGCACCGGACACTTCGGCCTGGCAGCCAGATATTACTGCCACTTTACCTCGCCGATCCGCAGGTATCCGGATCTGCAGATCCACAGGATCATCAAGGAAAATATCCGCGGACGCTTGAAAGAGAACCGGATTGAGCATTATAATAAGATTTTACCGGGAGTTGCCGAGCAGAGCAGCCGTCTGGAACGGCGCGCGGAAGAGATGGAGCGGGAAACCATACGTCTGAAGAAGACCGAGTATATGGAGAATCATCTGGGTGAATGCTTCGACGGCGTGATTTCCGGCGTGACGGCATACGGGTTTTATGTGGAGCTTCCCAATACTGTGGAAGGCCTGGTGCATATCAGCACACTGCATCAGGATTATTTCACCTTCTGTGAAGACACCTGGGAACTGGTGGGTGAGCATACGGGCATTGTCTATCGTCTGGGAATGCCGGTGCGGATACAGGTGGCACACACAGACCGGCTGATGCGGACGATCGATTTTGTACTGGCTCCGGAGGAGCAGGAGGAGCAGAACCATGAGCAAAGAATCAGTTCGACTGATCGCGAATAATAAAAAAGCATATCACGACTATTTTATTGACGACAAATACGAGGCAGGCATTGAATTGCACGGAACGGAAGTCAAGTCACTGCGTATGGGAAAGTGCAGCATCAAGGAAGCCTTTGTCCGGATCGAAGACGGGGAAGTGATCATCTACGGGATGCATATCAGCCCCTACGAAAAGGGAAATATCTTCAATAAAGATCCCATGCGGCCGAAGCGGCTTCTGCTGCATAAGTATGAGATCCGCAAGCTGGCAGGCAAGATTCAGCAGAAGGGGTATACCCTGGTGCCGCTGCGGGTGTATTTAAAGGGCAGTCTGATGAAAGTGGAAATCGGACTGGCCAGAGGAAAGAAACTGTATGACAAACGCGCGGATATCGCGAAAAAAGACCAGAAGCGGGAAGCCCAGCGAGAATTTAAAATCCGCAATCTGTAATGGAACAGGCCGCGGAGAAAGGAAGCCCAGATATGAGTAAACTGTCACATTTAGACGAACTGGAGGCAGAAGCCATCTACATCATCCGCGAAGTGGCGGCGGAG
>OCVV011327386.1_pt1 | contig 18339 bp, 12 predicted proteins | sample 1539721 | NCBI WGS metagenome assembly OCVV01 (sample SAMN02144230, study PRJEB22623) | gut metagenome | biome: sheep rumen | host: Ovis aries | place: New Zealand | reverse complement strand
GCAAAAAGAAAAAGCCCGCCCAGGGCGTCACGCCTGCCGGCGGCAATGGCGGCAGCCAGACAGTTACCAAAAAGGCGGAGACCGCGGCCTATGTGCGCTCCCTTGCCGCTCAGCACGGCGGCATGCGCGTGCAGCTTGGCGCCCAGCCGGTCATGATCGGCCGTCAGGCCGACTGCGCGATTCGCTTCCAGAGCGGCACACCCGGCGTCAGCGCGGTCCACTGCCAGGTTGCCTGGGACGCCAACAGCAAGGAGTTTGTCCTGACCGACCTGAAGTCCAGCTATGGCACCTTCCTGGAGACCGGTCAGCGCCTGGCGCCTCACGCCCCGACGCGGCTGCGCAGCGGCGACAGCTTCTATGTGGGCGACAGAGCCAATATCCTTCGTGTTGAGACGGCTGAGGTCTGATCCCTCACCGATGAATGACAAATAATACGAGAAAGGAAGCGGGTGTGTTGCCTGTGAAAAAAGCAATCAGCTTATTGCTATGCATGATTTTGGTGTTGAGCCTGGGAAGCGCGGCTTTTGCCGCGGATCCCGCGCTGGAGCGCGAACCGGTTGTGTTTTACCAGACGGATAGTGCGCTCTGCACCTTCTTCAGCGTCAATACAACGACGCCGACGCCGATGCAGGTCAAGGCCGGGATGTTCGACGAAAGCGCTTATACGCCGTCCCGTATGAGCGACGGAACCACGCCGATGACCTATATCATTGTTTTGGACGCCACTTGGACGATGGTTAACCACGCAAAAGAGGCCTCTCAGTTTGTCGGCGCACTGTATAACGGCAGCTATAAGAATACTTTTATGGCCTTGTTCCCGTACACTTATCAAGGTTGGATGGAGAAGGAACAAACCATTTCTCTGGGAGCGACGGAAATTCAGAACAAGATCAACCACTTGTATTATAATGGCTATGAGACAAGTCCGGCACCCAAAATTCGGGAAGTGCTGGAGGGCCTGTCTACCGTGTATCCGGTTGAGACTGGCGGTATGGTCAACTTGGTGTTGATTTCCGATAAGGTCGATCGCATCAAGGACGAGGATGCCGATTACAGAGCAATCCAGAATCTGCTGTCAAATATGCCACAGATCTTGTTCCATACGGTTCAGCTTGGAAAACCCAAGGCGGAAGTCCCGGATTTTGGCCGCGGCTTCCACATCCAAGTCGACAGCAAAAACCCGGACAACGCTAATACCTTTAGCCCGGAGGCAGCTGGCGGCTTGATCAACACCTTTGTCAGCGGCTTGGAACGTGTGACCCTGCCCTTGACGGGGAAACGGGACGGAGAAGTTCAGCTGTATCTCCAGCCGACCGAGAAGAATCTAAACGGCAGCAGCCAGTTTCCCTCTATGATCACATTGCCCTGGGTTCCCTATGTGGATGCGATCGATACCGATGTTGAGGTCATTACGGATATCCCGAATACGATTTTGCACTATGGCACCTCAGCAGGCATGAACACGGGCGCGGGGGAGAGAGTGTTTTATAGCTCAGATGCGGGTCCTGCCGATATGATGGCAACCCCCAACATCATCTTCCCCGGGCAGCAGGACGACCCTATCAGCACGGAAAATGGCGCGGAGAGTATAGAACCCTCCGCGCCTATCGCGGCTCCTTCCCTTCCGGATCTCTCCTTTATTGTCACGACACCGGTGCCGACGCTGGAACCGATTCCGTCAGAGACGCAGGGAGAGGAGACGGCGGCAGAAGCAGCGGAACCGGCAGCGCCTGCCGTGACGACAGAGTCTGGCGGGGCGGAGGAAACCGTCGAAGAAGCAGCGGAACCGGCAGCGCCTGCCGTGACGACAGAGTCTGGCGAGGTGACGGAAACCGTCGAAGAGGCAGCGGGAGCGGAGGAGCCGGTCCCTACGGAGCCTCAATTTAAGGTGGCCTCTGCTTACAGAACAAGAGATAAGGCCGTCATGTTTCTGGGCCTTGACGGCGTGGGAGAGGATTACGTCCCGGAACACTATCAGATCAACGGCAACAGTGTAAAACTGGAAAAAGTATCCGATATTCAGGAAACCGAAAAAGCGACCAATGTCATTTTGGTCGACATGTCCGGCTCTATGCGGGACTATGCTGCGGACGTCAAGAGTTTTCTTGTCTCGCTCGCGCAGAGCAGTCAGCTTGACACCCGGTTTGTGCTGGCCGCTTACCAAAATTCTGTCCTGATGGACAGCCTGGTTGATACCAGATCCGCTTTCAGTCAAAGCGAAGTTCTCGATCAGATCAACAATGCGTGCAACACTTTTTCTAATTTTGAGGGAAACGGTCAGACAGGAAAAAGCATCCTGGAGATGATCGATTATATACAGCAGGCTTTTCCGGCCAAACCCGGCGGCCTTGTCAACTTGATTCTTCTTACCAATGAGGCAGAAAACCTGAATACCGAGCTTGTTCAGCAGGCGCTGGACCGCTGCCCGGAATTCATTTTCAGCAGTGTTGTGTTCGGGAAAGAAACGGCTCTGCCCTTCCACACCTCCGGTGTTCAGACGGTCGTCAACAACGATCAGGCGCCCTATACGGCAGCCGAACAGCTCAAGCAGAGGCTTGGCAGCTACTACCGGGCGCAGTTCCCCGTGACGATCAATTCGGATGAGCGCAGCAGCTTTATCTTTCGCATTGGAACGGATCCCGCCTATGGTGCGGCCTTTCTGAAAGAAGTGGGGGCCCACGATGTTGCCCTGTTCGTTGCCGGAGAAAACGGTGCGCGTATCGTTGGAGAGCTGGCTTCTGTCCGGCAGATAGAGGGTGTTTCTGCCCTGCTGACGGGGGCGGAAGTGCCCGCCCCGGCGGAGGAGCCGGTCGAGACGGAGGCTGAAGTGGCCGAGGAAGCGACAGGCGCCGATGCTGAGGCAGCCGAGGAAGCGGCGACAGAGCAGGAGACCGCGGAGACGGCAGAGACAGCGGAAACAAGCGGGAAACACCGTTCACATACGTGGGTTATTGTGCTGGCTTTGTTGGCCCTGGCTCTTCTGATTGCGCTTTTGCTGGTTCTGCGCGGCAGAAAGAAAAGTGGGGACGGACCCAATATCCCGATGATGCTGTCGGTCACCCACGGAGACTGCAAAAAAGACGGAAAAGTGATCGTCCTGACGGATCAGATTATCATTGGCCGTGACAGAGGCTGCGATGTTGTCTTCAACAATCCGGATGTCTCCCGGAGAAATACGAAAGTGTTCCTGAAGGATGGCTTCGTCTTTATTGAGGATCTCAATTCCGCGAACGGAACCGCGCTGGATGGGATGCGGATCTATTCCCAGAACCGTCTGCGCAGCGGGGATGAAATCAGCATCGGAAGCGTGAAGTTCTGCTTCAAGTTTTAAGCCGATACAGAAGAAAGAAATGCTCGTTAAGCGTGTGACGATAAGGGCGGGGGTTAATTATGGGTGAGCTTTGCTATCATTGCTTTCAAGAGAAGGCAAATAGCGGGATATGCGAACATTGCGGTTTTGATCCGAGTCAGCAGGAAGGGAAATACCCCCTTGCCCTGCCGTACGGCACCATTCTGAACGGCCGCTATATCACCGGCAGGGTTTTGGGCCAGGGCGGATTTGGCGTTACCTATCTTGCACAGGATTACCAGACGAAGGAACGCGTTGCGATCAAAGAGTATTTTCCGAGCGACTTGTCTACGCGCACGGGAAGCTACCGGGTGACGCCGTACAGCGGACAGCGGGAACAGGATTTTGAATTCGGAAAAAAACGTTTCCTGGATGAGGCGAAAACTCTTGCCGAGTTTAACGACGATCCGCATATTGTAAGCGTGTATCGCTATTTCGACGAGGAGAGCACGCAAACGGTATACTTTGTCATGGAGTATGTCGACGGCGTCAGCCTGGAGAACTATGTTAAATCAAAGGGCGGGAGAATCAGCCCGGAAGAGGCCAATCAGATCCTGGTCCCCTTGATGCGCTCCCTGGGCGAGGTACATAAGAAGGGCATTGTCCACCGGGACATTGCGCCGGATAATATTCTGATTTCCGGCGACGGAAGCGTAAAACTGATTGACTTTGGCGCCGCCAGATCCAGCACGGGAAACAAGAGCATGAGCATGGATGTGGTGGTCAAGCACGGCTTTGCGCCGATGGAGCAGTATTCCCGCCATGGCCGGGTCGGCCCTTACACGGACATCTATTCCATGGGGGCAACCTGGTACTATGCCATCACCGGACGGATCCCTCCTGAATCCATTGACCGTTCGGAAGAAGACGGCTTGATCCTGCCCGGGATCCTGGGGGTTCGACTGCCGGAGAAGCAGTTAAACGCCCTGCTGAAGGCCCTTGCGGTCCGAGCGGAGGATCGCTACCAGAGTATGGAGGAGTTCGCTTCTGAGCTCGAGTTCGAGTCTGAGTCCGTCGTTGGAACAACAAGGGAAAATCTGGTAACCCGCGCCTTTGACTATCTGGAACAGGGCAACTGGGAAAAAGCGGATTCGTATCTGAATACCGCCATGGATTTTGAGCCGCAAAACCCGATGATTTATATCGGGCGCCTGATGGCGCAACATCGCGTGGCGAAACAGGAGGACCTGGGAAGCGCGGAGCCCTTTGACCAAGATCCGCTCTACGCAGAGGCAATCCAATACGCCGATCCCGATTTGAAACTGCAGTTGGAAGCCTGGGCTCATGAGGCGCGCCTGAAGGTAGAGCGCGAACAAGTGGGTAAGCTGGCGCAGGAGGGCATGGCCGCGGTCAAAAGCGGAAAATGGGACACGGCCGTTCAGAAATTCAGCCAGACGCTGCAGATTGAACCGCAACATGCGCAGGCGCACCTGGGCATGCTAATGGCGGAAAACCATGTAAAAAAGATCGAGCAGCTTGCCAGAATAAAGGATATTGAAAAGAACATTCACTACGCAGCTGCGGTCAGCGGGGATCCTGAGCTTCAGAAACGCCTGAAGTTCAAAAGTGACGGCGGCAAGGGAAAACCGTGGAAGTGGTTCCTTGCGGTTGCAGGCTTGGCTGCGGCGGGGCTGATCGTCGTTTTTGTTCTCCAAAAACCGACGCCGGTCGAGCAGCAGAGTCCGGTGGCGCCGAGTCTCGTGCTGCCGGTCCAAGCTGTGCCTGAGACAAGCAGCAGCACCGCGCTCCCGACCATTACTATCTCTCCGGCGGACGCCAGCAAAATTTACGACGGGAAAGAACTGCAGGCGAGCGATTATACCGTGGAAGGTGAGCTCAATGGCTTTACGGTGCAGGATGTGGTGTTTGAGGGCAGCCTGACGAATCCGGGCACCGGCGAGGCAAGAATTGCCAGTTTCAGCCTCATTGATCCGGAGGGAAAGCGCGTTGAGGATTCGGCTGTTCAAAACAGCGGAACGGTAAAGACGGCGTCCGGAACACTGACCGTGGAGAAAAGAGAACTGACGGTTACGGCTGTAACCGCGGAAGTGACCACGGAAGGCGAAGCGATTGCGGCCGGCGATATCACGGACAACGGCTATACCAACGGCTATAAAGCTGAGGGCCTCGTGGACGGCCAACATTTGGAGGGCAGTTTCGTTTTTGGAAGCGGCAGCCGGAGCTTCGGGACCCGGATCACGGTTTCCAATCTCCATGTCAAGGATGAGAGCGGAAACGAAGTCACAGACTGCTACAATGTCAAACCGGTATCCGGCCGGGTTACGATTACCATCGCTCCGCTCAGCCTGAAGGTTTCGGAAGACTGTTCTCTTCTGAATATCATATTCCGTCCGGATAAAACCTACGATTCGGTGCGCTTTGCTATCTGGAGCCAAGAGGGTGATCAAGATGATCTCCGTTGGCGCGATGCAAGCATAAACGATTCGGGTGCTTGGGAGTACACAGAGAATCTGATTGGCCACAGAAGCGCCGGTATTTATTATGTCCATGCCTACGGCAATGCTCAAAGCGGACAGGAGTTCGCCGCAAATTCTGAGATTGAGGTTGCAAAAGCAGTCGTCCCGGAAAACCACATTGAAGCGGAACGGCTTGAGAATGACACCGCAAGGATAGCTTTGATAAGCAAGAATGGGTACAGCCGGGTTGTGTTTGCGTTTTGGAGCGATGAGGATGGCCAAGATGATCTCGCCTGGTATGAAGCTGAAAAAGATAACAATGGCGTGTGGAGCAGCAGCGTTATCCTCGCGGATCATCCCGGGAGTAATTACAATATCCATTGCTATGTAGCAAAAGACGGAACCGAAACGGAAGAACTAATAGACAATATCACAAGATACTGGGCTTAACTATTATAAATCATTAAGGAGGGTACAACATGTCACAGGTACAATGCGCAAGGGGACACATCTACAATACCGAGCAATATGCAAGCTGCCCGATCTGCAACGGGAGTGCGCGCTCCATCGACTTCACCGGAATGGGAGCAAGTGATATCGGAAAAACCGTTCCCGGCGGTGCGCTGGCCGGCCAGTTTGGCGGCTTCGGCACGGCAGAGAACATTCCCGGAACGGTTCCGGTAGGCGGCGGCTATGCAGAAGATATCAAGCACACAAAGCCGGCCCTGAAGACGGGCGAGCGGGAGCCGATTGTCGGCTGGCTGGTATGCGTGGATGGCAAAGAAAAGGGAAAAGACTATCACATCTACGGCCGTATGAACGTTATCGGCAGTGACAGCGATAACGACGTCTGTATCAAGGGCGACGATACGATTTCCCGGAAGAACCAGGCCCAGATCGGATACGACCCGAGAAGCAACCAGTTCACGCTGGTAAAGGGCAACGGAAAGAATCTCAATTACCGCAACGGCTCTCCGGTTTACAGCGAAGCCCAGCTGTCCGCCTATGATCTCTTGGAAATCGGCAAAACCAAACTGATTTTCGTTCCGTTCTGCAATGAACGCTTCCATTGGGAAGAGGACGCCCTATGAGTTTCCTCTTCCGGAGACGCGCAGACACGATCTCCCGAACGACCTCTTTTTCACCCGTTGATGAAGAGCGCCCCATAACCTATCAGCTCGCAGCGCTCCAGGGAATCGGAAGGCGAAAAGAGCAGCAGGATTCTTTTGCCTATGTCAACGAAAATGACGTGGTGAAGTGCAAAAGAGAGGGCCTGTTTGCCATTGTTGCAGATGGCATGGGCGGGCTTGCCGACGGAAAACAGGTCAGCGAGCTCGTGATTGATTGTATGCTGCGCTCCTTTTCGGAGCTCGATTATGAAGGGGATTTTACCGAACAGCTGAAAGCTGCTGCCGTGCAGGCGAATAATCGGGCTTTTCAGGAGTATAACAGCCGGGGCGGCTCTACGCTGGTCGCCTGCCTCCTGTACAATGGAAAACTCTGGTATGTCAATGTGGGCGACAGCGCGCTTTTCCTGCTGCGAAACGGAAGCTTGTCCCAGATCAATGTCGAGCAAAACAGCCTGACATCCGACTACCGCCATCTGGTGCATATTGGCGAGATGAATCCGGAGGACGCGAGAAGCAACCCGGAAAAAGCGGCACTGAGCCACTACATGGGGATGTATGACCTGGATGAAGTCGATGCCTTTCTGCGCCCGCTTCCGCTGAAAAACGGAGATGCGCTGCTGATTTGCTCGGACGGCATCAGCGGCTTCCTCAGAGATGATCAGATCAAACAGTGCATGCTGAGCGGCAGTCCGCGGGATGTCTGTTCTAAACTCGAGGAAGAAGTATATAGGCGCGCGGCAAAAAATCAGGATAATTACACGGCGGTCGTCATTCAATGCAAAAGCTGACGGCCGCTTGTGCCGTGAAAAGAAACCAAGGAAAAAGGGGAGCCGACCGATATGGAATTACATAGCTATGCGTTTTCTTCCAAGGGCGGACGTGAGGAAAACCAGGACTCCGTTGCGGTCCGCGAGGAAAAGGAGCACGGCGTATACGCGTTGGCGGATGGGCTTGGCGGTCTTCAAAACGGGAGAGAAGCGTCCGAACTTGCCGTAAAGCTGATTGAAATGGCCTGGAAGCCCAAAAGAGAGGGCCAGGCTGAGGATTGGCTGAGAGAGCATTTTGAGAAGGCAAATCAACTGCTGGGGAAATATGCCGAGGTGAAGAAGGCCAAGGTGCGTACAACCCTGGTTGCCCTGTGTGTGGATGGACAGACGGCCACCTGGGCGCATACCGGGGATTCCCGTTTATATTTCCTCCACGATGGGCAAATCCAGCGGCATACCGCCGATCACTCTGTGGCCTATAAAAAGTTTAAAGCTGGCGAAATCAGCCGGACGGAGATCCCGAGGGATGATGATCAGAGCGCCCTGCTGAAAAGCCTTGGCGGCACGGAACGATGGGAGCCGGATACGGACTCCTGCCAGGTCGAAGCGGGGGACGGTTTTTTGCTTTGCTCGGACGGCTTTTGGGAATTTGTCCACGACGATGAAATCCTGTTCGATTATCTGAAAGCAAGCTCGGCACAGGACTGGGCCGAGCGACTGCTGGTGAGAGTGATGGCAAGGATTGAAGGGGACAACGACAATTTGTCTGTCGTGACGGTGCTGCTTGCCTAAGCTGGCTAGCGAACGGAATCGACAAAAGCCCGAAAGGACCGCCCCTGTTGCTGCCTGCATGCAACAGACAGCGGCGGAGGTTTTTTGCTTTGCCCGCGGGGATGACATGGGGAAGATTTACGTCAGCAAGGAGATATTCTCCGGTGGCGTGGTGTATGGTCAGAGGACCTTCGTCCACGCGGACCGCAGCAAGTCAATTCCGGCAATTCGATACTTCAAAAACGGGAAGGATCAAGAACCGGCCTGAGACCTGCAAGGGAATAGTTTGATTCAAGCAGACAAAAGCAGCGGTTCTGTTCTCTCCCTTTATGGCATAAGAGCAGGATCGCATTTTTATGCTGAGACAAAAAATGGCAGTCTAGTGCCAGACATGCAACAAGACAGGCCAAGACAAGAGAGCAGGCGTTAAAATGGCAATGAAAAACCATAAAAAGACATATAGATGGATCTTTCTGGCAGTTTTTGTTGTGGCATTGCTGTTTTTGCTGGCAACTTTGCTTTACGGTGTTTATCTATATTATTATTCCAAAATCAACTATCAGGCAGCTCAGGAAGAAACCTTTGTGATTCAGCCGAAAGAGGATGAAATACGAGTGGATACGGAGCCGCAGACGACCGCTTTTGTCCCGGACGAGGACTGGGAATACTCCAGCGAAACGGTCCGAAACATTCTGCTCATCGGGGTAGATAATGATAATCGGGAGGGAATGCAGAGTCGCGGCAATGCAGATGGTTTGATCCTTTTATCCATCAATGAGAAGACAAAGCAGGTAATTCTGACCTCGTTAATGAGAGATATTGATGTCCTGCTCCCGGAAGGATACCATACGAAAATAACGCTCTCGTACTATTTTCGCGGGATCCCCGGTTTGATTGAAGTGGTTGAGAGAAACTTCAATGTTCCCATTGATAATTACGTGCTTGTCAATTACCTGAATCTGATTGACATTGTGGATGCCTTCGGGGGCGTGACCTTGGATGTCACGCAGGATGAGCTCATCTGGATGGAAGAAAAGATCGAAAATCTAAACATACTGACCGGTCAGCCGGCGGGCAGCAATCTGATTTCGCCGACACGTGCGGGAGAGCTAACGCTCAACGGAATACAGACGGCCGCCTATCTGCGCATACGCTATGCGGGCAATGGAGATTTCGATCGGACAGCACGTGCGCGGCATGTTTTAACGGAATTAAAGAACAAGGCAAGAAAGATGAGTGCCGGGGAGTGGAACAGGATGATCAATGTGATCCTTCCCTGTATTCAAACGGACCTGTCCCAGAGCGATATTCTGACGCTCGCGTTCAACACAAGAAACTATCTGAAATACAATATGATCTCCCAGCGCATCCCGATTGAAGGGAGCTACCAGATCATGGATATGATCGGAAGTGAGGTCGTACTGGACTATCAGCTCAATAACGAGTATCTGTACTATACAATTTATGAAGGCTATGAACCCCCGACTGCGGGATAAGTGCTGAACCTGTCAGCTCCAAAAGGCACATTTTCCGGTTTGCGGTGTTCGTGGCGCATTTGAAGCCTATGGGAAAAAAAGACGTCGTTTCTTCTGTACATACGATATCGGTTGTCATCCCAACGCGAAATCCGGGCGATAATCTGGATCAACTTCTCTCCTGCCTGTTGACTCAAAAGACTATGCCGGAAGAAATCCTCGTTGTGGATTCGTCCTCGGAGGATTCGCTTGCGGCTGTTTGCGGCAAGTACGAAAAAGTTGCCCTTCTCACCATACCGCAGAAGAGCTTTGACCACGGAGGAACGCGCGACATGGCTCTTCGACATTGTCGGGGAGAAATCGTTGTCTTCCTCACGCAGGATGCTCTTCCTGCTGACAGTGATTTCCTTACGCATCTTATTGCACCGTTGTCAGATAAAACTGTGGCGGTGAGCTATGGACGTCAACTGCCAAAACCGGATGCGACGAAAAGAGAAGCGCTGATACGACAGTTTAACTATCCTCCGGAAAGCTGTGTTCGATCCCGGAACGACATCTCACGTCTGGGGATCAAAGCGTTTTTCAGCTCAGACGTCTGTGCAGCCTACCCGAAAGCCCTGTACCTTTCCCTTGGCGGCTTTGAGCAGCCGGTGAAAAGCAATGAGGATATGTTTTATGCCGCAAAAGCCCTGCACCACGGCTATCGAATTGCTTATGCGGCAGAGGCTCGGGTCTATCACTCGCACAACTTAACGCTTAGGGAGCAGTATTACCGAAACTTCGCCCAGGGCTATGAGATTGAACGGCACAGAAAAATGCTGGGCGAGGTCTCTTTGAACGGAGAGGGCCTGCGTTTTGCGGCGGCTGTTTCATGGGGACTGCTGAAGAAGGGAGCCTTCGCTTCTCTGATCGCTTTCGGTTTGGACTGCGGAGCCCGATGGATTGGAAACAAAAACGGGAAGAGAGCGTTTCAAAAAGAAGAGAAAACAAATGTCAAAAACTGACAAGATTGCCATATTGCTGGCTGCTTACAATGGCGAGGCCTACATCGAAGAACAGATCGAGTCAATTCTTGCGCAGACGGATACGCAATGGCAGCTTTATATACACGACGATGGCTCGGTGGATCATACAGAGGAGATCATCCGGCGCTATGAAAAACAACATCCTGAGCACATTCATGTTTTGAAGGGCCCACCTTGTGGAGGGGCGAAGAACAATTTCCTGTCCCTGCTGACTCAGGTGAAAGCGCCATACTACATGTTTTGTGATCAGGATGACATTTGGAAGCCAGAAAAGATTGCTCTGACAGCGCAGCGCATGGCGGCGCTTGAAAGTGATGTCGGCCCGAATATACCGCTCCTTGTTTTCTCGGATCTCAGTGTCATTGATAAAGAGGGCAATCTCATCGCGAAAAAGATGAGTCGCTATCAGCAGCTTGATCCCAGACGGACACGGTCCAGAGACCTTGTGATCCAAAATGTGATCACAGGCTGCACTATCATGGTAAACCGGACCTTAGCGGAGAGAGTGCTCCAAATCAAGGATACGGACGCGGTTATCATGCACGACTGGTGGTGCGCCCTTCTTGCCGCCTGCTACGGGAAGATCGGCTATATCAAAGAACCGCTTGTTTTATACAGACAACATAAAAACAACACGGTCGGGGCAAAGAATCTACAGAGTCTGGGCTATTTGTGGTCGCGGATTAACAATCATGCTGACATAAAAAAGACTTTACTGTCAACGCAAAAACAGGCCGAAAGCTTTGTTCAGCTCTACTCACTAGAGGACCCGGTGCTTCGTGAATACGGAGGGCTTGGGAAAAAGCCCAAAATACAGCGCTTGCTGTTTTATGCGAAAAACGGAATTCACAAATGCGGGTTAAAGCGAAACATCGGGCTGCTTATCTGGGGATAAAACGAAAACGATAGCAAAAAATGCGGCCTGCTGCAGCGCCGGCCAATCCGGCGGCCGCCCCAATTATAGAAGAGTTAATCGGTGCAGATCCCGGCAAAACAGACAGAACAGCGGGAGCAACATTCGGAGGAGAACACAGAATGAGTTTTATCAAGGGCTTTTTTGCTTTTTTGAGAGATATTATCAAAGATCGCAGAATTCTTTGGACTCTTGCAAAAAATGACTTTAAAGCGCGGTTTGCCGCATCCTTTTTAGGCGGCTTTTGGGCCTTTGCCCAGCCGTTGGTGACGCTGCTGGTCCTGTGGTTTGTGTTTGAAGTCGGTTTTAGAAACCCGCCGATAAGCAATGTCCCTTTTATTGTTTGGCTGACACCCGCCTATCTGGTGTGGTCTTTTTTTTCAGAGGCCCTTGTGGCCGGCGCAAACTGCATTCAGGAATACAGCTATCTTGTGAAAAAGGTCAATTTTCGCGTTAGTATGATTCCCATTGGCAAAATCATATCTTCTGCGTTTATTCATTTAGGATTTATCATATTTATTTTTTTTCTGCTGATTGTATATAGAATACCACTGTCCATTTATAACCTTCAGGTGTTCTATTATTTTCTATGCGCCGCCTTTTTGCTCTTAGGAATGTGCTGGATGTTGTCGGCTATTACGCCATTTGTGAAGGATGTTTCTAGCATTGTTTCCATTTTTATTCAAATCGGATTTTGGATGACGCCAATCTTTTGGTCACCGGATAACATGAGCCCCAAGGTACAGACGCTGTTGAAAATTAACCCGATGTTTTATATCTGCCGTGGGTATAGAGACAGCTTTATCGACCATGTTTGGTTTTGGCAGCGTGGCTTTACAAATTGGGAATTCTGGTTTATCGCTGTACTTTTTTTTGCGTTTGGGGCGTATTTGTTCAAAAAACTGAGACCACAGTTTGCGGATGTCCTGTGAGGTGTTGGAATATATGAGCGATCAGATTATCAGTGTTGAGCATCTCTCTAAGGCCTATAAACTATACACAAAGAAAAGCGACCGCCTGAGAGAAGCGTTGAGCCTCAGCGGGAAAAAATACTATACCGACTTTTATGCCCTCAATGATATCTCTTTTGATGTGAATGCAGGGGAAACGATCGGGATTATCGGCACGAATGGCAGCGGCAAATCCACACTTCTGAAAATCCTGACCGGGGTTACAGCGGCTTCAGAAGGAAGCTTTCAAGTAAACGGGAGGATCTCTGCCCTGCTGGAATTGGGAACCGGCTTTAATCCGGAGTACACCGGCCTTGAAAACGTTGCGCTCAACGGAGCCATGTTAGGGTATTCTGCCGAGGAAATGGAGGCACGAAGGGAAAGCATCGTTGCCTTCGCCGATATTGGCGACTATATCAACCAACCGGTAAAAACGTATTCCAGCGGCATGTTTGCGCGTCTTGCCTTTGCAACGGCGATAAATGTTGAACCGGAAATCCTCATCGTTGACGAAGTGTTGAGCGTTGGTGATATGAGGTTCCAGATTAAATGCATGGAAAAGATGAAGCAGATGATGGAGGGCGGTACGACTATCCTCTATGTCTCCCATGATATCAATTCCGTCAGGAGATTCTGCAACCGGTCCATATGGCTGAGACAAGGGAGAATTGAAGCGATCGGGGAGACAAATCATGTCTGCGATTTGTACACCTATTATCTCAACTGCATGGATGGCGTTACTGCTGGTACGATGCAATTGGAGAGAAACAGCGAAGGGGAAGAGGAGTCCTCTTTAAAACCTTTTGAGGACAAGAAGAACGGCGCAATTGCAGAGCTTGTGGATCTGGTGGTCAAGAAAAGCAGCAAAGACAATACGAATGTGTCCTTTGATGAGCCACTGACGGTTACTGTAACCTACGATGTGTACGATACGAGCATTGAGGCTCCGGTGCTGGGCGTCGCCGTATATAGCATAGACGATAGATATATCTGCGGTCTGAATACGCTGCTGGATAAAAAACCGATCCCCTGGAAGTATGGCCGAAACAGCTTTTCCATCTCTTATAAAGAGGGCTTACGCGTTTTGGGAGGAAATTATTATTTCGACACCGGCTTGTTTGACAAAACAGCCACTGTAAACATTGATTATAAGAAGAGAATCCGAGAAATAACCGTGGATAGCGGTTATATTGCGGAAGGTGTTTTTGTTATACCGCACATATGGCATTGAGACAGATCATTCGGAGAGGATTCCGAAGTTTACAAACCAGAGGCTTGAGAAATACCTGTGTTTTGACTGTGGAGAAAACAAAGCTTTTCTTTCTGTGCAGGAGAAAAGCACAGACGATTTTCCCGGATGAACGGGAGCTTGAGCGCCAAAGAAATCAGCATTTTTCCAAGCCGGTCACATTCAGCATTTTAACCCCCCTATATAACACGTCAGAACGGTTCCTAAGAGATATGATTGCATCGGTTCAGTCCCAGACGTATCCGCACTGGGAATTGTGCCTGTGTGATGCCAGCGATGAAGAGCACTGCTATGTTGGCGCGATCTGTGAAGAGTTTATGCGTCAAGACGCACGGATCCGTTACCGTAGTTTACCGAAAAACGAAGGGATTTCCGGAAACACCAACGCGTGTATCGAATTAGCGTCAGGGGACTATTATGCGGTTTTAGACCACGATGACATTTTGCACCCCTCAGCTCTTTTTTATGCCGCGGAAGCAATTACGCAGCAGGGCGCAGATTTTATTTACACCGATGAGGCAAAATTTCGAACCGAGGTGCGGGATTTTTTTGACCCCGCTTACAAGCCGGATTTTGCAAAAGACGATCTTCGCGCGCATAACTATATCTGTCATTTAACCGTGTATAGCAGAGAATTGCTTGAGCAGACGGGCCTGTACGATAGTGATAAGGATGGAAGCCAAGACCACGATATGGTATTGCGCATGACAGAGAAAGCAAGAAGAATCATTCATATTCCGCGGATTCTGTATTTCTGGCGTGCACATCCAGGCTCTGTTTCTACGGCGATCGAGACCAAGGCCTATGCGGTGCAGGCGGCACATGCGGCGGTTGCAGCTCAACTGAAACGGGAGCGGGAACCGGGCGTCGTGAGCAGCATACCGCCCTATCCCAGCCTCTATAAGGTCGATTATACTCTGGAGAGAAAGCCCCTGATTTCTGTTATCATTCATGGGGATGCTTCGATTGAGGATTTGAATCGCTGTATAGCGGCCATGGAAAACATGACCGCGTATGCAAATATGGAGCTTATAATCCTTCAGGGAAATCGGCCGGAAAAAGCGATGCGCAGAGCGGCGGTGCGCTTCCCGACGGTAAAACCGTTTACCGTTGTATGGCAGAGAAGCGGTGAGGGAGAATTGACCGCTCTAAATAGAGCGATAAAAGAATGCCGGGGTGAGATCCTGTTTTTCCTGCATGCCGAAGCGGTTTTGACATCCCGTGATTGGGCCAGGGAGCTGCTTATGTATGCCCAGAGAGAGGACGTTGGTGCAGTGGGCGTCAAGCTCTGTGATGGGAATGCAAGAATCTATTCCGGCGGAGTCGCCCTTGTCAACAAAAGGTCGGAACTTCTGCACCATATGCATCGCTCAGTCCCTCAGGGCCTGCAGGGTTATGAAGCGGCGCTGATGCATGTGCGCAATGTTACGGCAGTTTCGGGTGAAGTGCTGATGGTTTCCAGAGAGAAGTTTACTTCTGTCGGCGGCTTTTGTGAAGAGATGGGTCCCTATTCCTTTGCGGATCTTTGCCTGCGACTGCGTGAAAAGTCGCTTTTGAATGTTTGGAATCCCTTTGTCACGGCAGTCTTCTGGGGGCCGGATACTTGCGCACGTTCCACCCCCTCAATCTTCCTCAAAGCGTGGGCTGAAAAACTGGCGGCCCAAGACCCTTATTATAACCCGAATATTCAGGAACGCGGAATCTTCTAAGCGCCGTATAATGGAGAGTGTAATGGGAGCAGAAAAGCATTTAATCCGTAAAACAGTAGCCTCGCTGCAGACAAACGGCATGAGAGCGACAGCCCAAAAAGTGAAGGCTTATCTGAAAAGCAATCGGGAAGAGAAGAATTTGTCCCGTCAGCAGTTTGAGCCGTTTATGGACGTGCTGTTTATCAACGGCTGTGATCCGGAGACCGTTCCGCACCCGCCTCGCTACCGCGTCTCCCATCAAAAGGAGCAGCTTCTCGCTTATAACATTGTTGCCAATGAGGTGTATTATTTACATCTCCGCCTAGAACAGGTCAAGCAGTATCGCGTCTTCATTTTCTTCCGCTGCCCCTATACGCCCACGGTGGGGGAGTTTATTTCCACTGCGAAAAGATTGCATAAAACCGTTATCTTTGATATTGACGACCTTGTAATCGACACAAGCTATACGGATACGATCCCCTATGTCCAGGCTCTCTCCAAGGAAGAGAAAGCTGTGTATGACGATGGTGTCATCCGTATGGGAAAAACGCTTTCCCTCTGCGATGCGGCCATTACCACAACCGAAGGTCTGGCGAAAGAATTGAGCCAGTATGTGCCGGAGGTTTTTATCAACCGCAATACGGCTTCTGAACTTATGCTTAAGTATTCTGAGGAAGCTTGCGAAAAAAAGAAAAACAAGGGAGACGATTCCACCAAAATCAGAGTCGGCTATTTCAGCGGTAGCATTACTCACAATGCGGATTTTACGCTAATTCTTCCGGCGGTCATTCGGGTTTTGAAAGAGAATCCGAATGTTGAACTTCACATTGTCGGTGAATTGGATTTGCCGCCAGAGCTGTACTCATATAAAAAACAGATTGTCAGGAGACCTTTTGCAGACTGGAAGACCTTGCCAGAGCTGATCGCTTCGGTGGACATTAATCTGGCACCGCTGGAGAGCTCCGTCTTTAACGAGGCAAAATCTGAGAACAAATGGGTAGAAGCCGCTTTGGTAAATATACCGACTGTGGCCAGCAATATCGGTGCGTTTCATTGCATGATCGTTGATGAAGAGACAGGGCTGCTCTGCGAAACGACAGAGGAATGGTATCAGGCGCTCACAAAGCTGATCCGGGACGGCGCAGAGAGAGAACGGCTTGCCCGCAATGCCCATCAGTATTGCAGAAACCATTGCACAACGCTCTCAACCGGCCGCGGGCTGGCCAATTTCATACAGCGGAAAATGAACCCCAATATCGCGTTTGTGCTGCCTTCTTTGAATATCAGCGGCGGTATTATGGTTGCGCTGAAACACGCGAAGATTATGTATGACCAGGGTTTCGATGTAACGCTCATCAATGAAGACCCGGGAAGCGGTTGGCTGACCTTTGAGGGGCACAGCTTCCCGGTGATTTCAAGAAACCATCACCCAATTTTCGCGCGTATTGATAAAGCGGTAGCGACGATGTGGACTACGGTATCGTTTTTGGAGACGTATCCCAACATTGGTGAGAGGTATTACCTGGTGCAGAATTATGAACTGGATTTCTATAAACCGGACATCTTTCTGCGAGTTCAGGCCAGCCAGAGCTACCGTCCTGCCCAGAGGATTCAGTTTTTGACGATTTCCAAATGGTGCCAAAAATGGCTTCTGGAGGAATACGATCAGGCGGCGAAATATGCGCCAAATGGCATCAATACAGCGCAATTCCTTCCGCACAGACGGGTGCTTAATGGAAAAATCCGAATCCTGATTGAGGGGGATTGTTCCTCTTATTATAAGAATGTGGATGAGAGTTTCCGCATCGTGGACCAATTGGATCCTGCGCGGTTTGAGGTCTGGTATATGTCCTATAATGCAGATCCAAAACCGGAATACCGAGTCGATCGCTTTTTACACTGTGTGCCTTATGAAAAAGTCTGCGAGGTGTACAGTCAGTGTGACATCCTGATAAAATCCAGCTTCCTGGAGAGCTTTTCCTATCCGCCTTTGGAAATGATGGCCTCTGGCGGCTACATAATCGTGGTGCCGAATGACGGCAATCGGGAGTATCTGCGGGATGGAAGCAATTGCCTGTTTTATGCGCTCGGGAATGTTGACGAGGCCGCAGAGAAGATTGAATTGCTTTGCAGGGATGAAAAACTGCAGAATACGCTTTATTATGGCGGAATTGAGACAGCGAAGAGCAGAGATTGGCGAACAATTCAGGGTAAAGTATTAGCTCTGTACACATAAGGAAAAGAAGCGGAGTAATGGAGACGTGCTATGCCAAAGTATGATTTTATGCTGGATATCGATACAGATACGTCTACCGGAATCATGATTCGGAAAATTCCTGCGCGCTCAAGCGTATTGGAATTCGGATGTGCTTCTGGGAGAATGACCCGGTATATGAAGGAAATACTGGGGTGTCGGGTTACCATTGTGGAGATAGACCAAAAAGCATACGAGAAAGCGGCCGCGTATGCGGTTGATGGCGTGTGCGATGATATTATGACATTCTCCTGGCTGGAGAAGTTCAAGGATACCCGTTTTGACAGAATCCTGTTTGCCGATGTGTTGGAACATCTGCCGGATCCGGTGGCCGCGCTTTCAAAGGCGGCA